>ERZ791899.243-NODE-243-length-76609-cov-18.557476_pt1 | contig 76609 bp, 66 predicted proteins | sample MGYA00510151_ERZ791899 | MGnify/ENA primary metagenome ERZ791899 (study PRJEB30046, sample SAMN00792118) | human gut metagenome | study: EMG produced TPA metagenomics assembly of the A metagenome-wide association study of gut microbiota in type 2...
CCGGGTCGGGTATTGATATCCGGGACGTAGCACTAATGGTATCCTTCACAGCATGAAAGCTGTGAGTTCCGTTGCGCTTAGTCTAGTCAGCATGCCCTTTCGGGTGCTACAGATAACCGATCCATACATTTCTGCATGCTCGGTTATTCTATAGCCGAGAAGCTGACTGAAAATCAACATCTGCTTCCACTCACCGGGGAAGGTTATTTTTCCTGTTTTGCCGTTGGTGTCGGCGCAACATAATCCTCTTTTGCCTGAGTATCGACCAGCATACAGTTGGCTATAAAACGGTTGTTGATTACACCGGAATCCGCACAGGTAGATAACGTGATGATCTGTTCATCTCCCGTAGGCTTAAACTCTGTGGAATAATAGCCTTTTTTGATAGAATACTTTACCCATTTCCGGAAATCCTTTGAGCCAAGGGTAAAACCGATGGTGTACGTTCTGTCATTATCAAGACAGTTATAAACATCATATATTGCATACGTTCTTGTCTCCTCAGGGGTATAGATATACATATAGGAATGCTTCTTCCAAAAGCCCGTATCCGTATAATTGGATAACTGTCCAAACATCTGTCCGCTTGCCATGTTGTGTCCGTACAGAATGATATGCGCATCATCGAGGTCTTCACTCGTCCCCTTTTCCGCAAAGATGGACCCGAGGATATTGTAGGAACCGTCCATGTGATGATACAGATAATAATTATCCGCGGTACCCTTCAAAACCGCATAGTTTACAGCAAGGTCTGGGATACGGATCCAGCCAATGATATCCGGGTTCATCTTTTTAAGTCCGTTCCAGTCAACCCCGTTCCAGTCCTGTGGGATATTTTGGGACTTCTTTTCCGATGATTTTTTCTTATCGGAAGCTTTTGCTACCGTTTTCCTGTCCGTAAAATCGTAGGGAAGGGTTCCATCCACGGAGTCCGCAAAATCCGTATACCCGTCCTGCACCTGTTTACTCTTGTAATCCGAGATCCAGTATGGCACCTGTTCCTTAAATGCCATATAAAACATAAACCCTGCTGCACACAGCAGGATCAGAAAAAATAATGTAAAGACCGGGAATTTTTTCTTTTCCCGTACCTTCAGACTTCCCATCATCTTCCTCCTTTCTTTTTCCCACAATATGCCAAAAAAACGATTTTCATAATTTGTTAAATTCTGCACATTATCAGAAAAATTTCAAGGAAATATTATGTTAAGAAGATCAAAAAAGATCCTGGCAGTGCTGGTCTGACAATTGCCATGCTTCCATATACGGTATTACAAAAGCAGCTATGTGAAATACAAATCCATCGAAAACTGCCTCACCGGAAGCAACGGCGGGTTCTTAGACGACGATACCGCATTACAACAATGCAACACTTAAGAAAATCCTTACAAGATTTAAGAAAATGACATAAGAAAAGCGGAGGTTTATCCTCCTTTTTTTTGAGCAAAAAAATACCCCCTGCAGGATCTATAAGAAACTGCAGGGGGTTAAAGCAGGGTGTGGCGTGGACTTATCCGTCCATCCTTAATATGACAAAAAATCCTGATCTTGTGCAACTCCCGTATATTTTCTGGCAATCCATACGGGACAAAAAAGAAACATCCGCGGTGATGATCAAAAGGCCGCAGATGTTTCCGATTGGATGATTAATCCGGTGCGTATGGAATTGCGGAAAAACTATCCGCCAAAACAGACATCCGGGAATTGACACGTATACGAAAGGAGTGTATCCCGGATGTACTGTCTATCCTTATTATACACGAGAATTAAAAAAAATCTAGTATCTTTTTTTGAGGTAGATAAATACCCCGAAAGCAAGAACTCCAAGAATACAGATAGACACCAGACTGCTGACAAAACGATCTTTTGCTGTCTTTTCCTTAGGCTTATTGCTTTTCTCGTCAAACCGGGTTTCCTCTGCATCGCTTGCGGACGCTTCTGCCTGGGTGCTTCCCGAAGAGCTGTCTTCCCCTTCACTCTTTTTCGATTCCTTACTGTCTTTGTCTGTAAGGCCTAAATATTCTTCCAGAGACATTCCGTTGAGGATTGCCTCCTGACGGGCAGTTTCATATTTCATCCCTTTTTGCTCAAGGGCATCCTGGATCCTTTTTCCACTGTCGGTAAGGTTTCCGTCTGCATCGAGATACCCGTTGTTTGTAAGATCCTGCAGATAAGATTCCCGGACGGTGTCATCATCGAATACGCCTTTGTCCACATAAGGGGAATTTAAGGTCACATCATTTTCATTTGACGTATCCTCTATGGTACTGTTTACGTCCACTTCCTTATAAAGCTCCCCTACCCCGATCTTGTCCGTTAGTTTATCCACGGCTTCCTGTCCGATGGCGAGCGGAACGGTCGTGACCTGGTCGTTATACACACGAAAGAATGTCTTTGTTGCGGCAGGCTCTTTTTTCAGTTCCTTGCTGCTGCCGATATATTTGATACGGATGACCTGATAATCCCCCGGGACAACCCTTGCGGAAAGCTTCGTGTCGTTGGCATCCACATCGATGTGTCCCATACGACTGTCCTCATCCAGAAGCCGGAAGAAGATCCGGTACACGTCCAGGGAACCTGCATCCAGCCCGTCACTGAAGGTTGTTTTTATAGTAAAGTTATCTGCCCCCACCCCGTTCTGGACTACGGGGTTTCTGGCAAAAACGGATGCCGGACAGCTGAGGGAACTGACGCCTAATGCGGCAGCCATCAGAAAAACAGATAGTCTTTTCATAAATGCCTCCTATTCTTTTTCGCGGATGCCTGTTTTATCAAGATCCAGCTCGGAACGGCGCACGTTGGAAAGATCTGTATGTTCTGTAGAACGGATACGGTGTTTATTCGACGGCTCTTCCACATGATTCTGGTTCAGGAAATAATTCTCATCCATAGGAGTGCCTTCATTGATCATAGCCATGACGCTCTCATTCATAGCTTCATCTTCAAGCTGGGATTTTTCATCAGATTCCATCTCACGGAGTGCTTCCGCCTTGATCTCTTCCAGGTCGAAATCACACGCAACTGCATTTACAAGGTCTGCTGCAAATACCAGCTGGACGATGACCGGACGGTTGTCTTTTGAAAGGCCTTTTAAATAAGCCGCCGGATTGCTGAGTGTCAGGTAATAATCCACTGCGCATTCGATATTTGTGATCGTAAGGGTGAAAAGCATATTCCCCTTGTCTGCATGTGAATGGAACTCATCAAGGACTTCCATGATCCTTCTAAGCCACATGTTCTGTTCATGCTGGAAATCAAGCTCCACCATGACAAACGGTCCCGTAAAGCTGATCCTGTTTACAAAAACACCGGGGGCAGCCGTAAAGCTTGTCATCTCGTTGATTTTTTCCAGGGTTCCATCCTCAGTGGTCTCAACCTTATACAGACTGCACTCCACAACGCTCTTCGGATCCCCGTCTTCGTCTTCTCCGGATAAAGCTTCTACCAGTTCATCTATAGAGATCTCTTTTTCTTCATCAAAAAGTTCATCATCATAATGCATCAACTATACCTCCTTTTTTCGTTAATATGAAGAAAAACAGGAACAAAGTCCTGTTTTTCCAATCACCCTGCATTTTCAAGGTCTACTTCATCAGGCTTCGTGGTCATCGCCTTGTAGAGTTTGGTATCCGTCGGGAAATCATCCTTGAACGGAATGATGTCCGAACCATTGTAGATCAGTCCTTGTCCGGAATCGGCGCTTGTGACATATTCGATCTCTGTGTTGCTGATACCGAACATCTGCTGGAGCTGCATACGTCCGTAAGGATCAAGGTTTAACATCATCATGAAATCCGAGTTATTGATGATCGCCCTTGCCTCGGAGGACTTTAACATATCCTCTGCCTGCTGTGTGATACCGGTCGGGATACCATTCCACTTACGTGCACGTTTCCAGATCTGCTTGGTATATTTGGCAGAAGTCTCTGTCTGTGTAAGGAGATGGAACTCGTCACAATAAAGCCAGGTGTTCTTTCCTTTCTTGTGGTTCTCGATCATACGGTTCCATACATTGTCAAGACAGATCTGAAGCCCCATGTTCTTAAGGCCGGAACCGATATCCTTGATATTGTATACCGTAAAACGATTGCTGATGTTTACATTGGTCTTGTGTGCAAAGGTATCCTGGGTACCTACCGCAAAACGTTCCAGCGCAAGCGCAAGATTCTGTGCTTCCGGCTGCGGCTGCTGTTTCAGCTCATCATACAGATCCCTCAGTGTCGGTACGGTATCCGCATCGTAGTTGAGCCCCCTTGCACGTAAGCCTTCCACATATTCCATATAAACGTTCTTAGTACAGCGGTCGATAACGGAACGCTGAGTTGGGGAAAGCTCGTACCTGGAACCAAGCGCTGCCTCACAAATGGAAGCAATGAAGTCTGCTTTCAGCGTGATCGGATCATCCTTTTCCGCATAATCCAAACTCATATCCATCGGGTTTAAGTATACGTTGGAACCCGGGGCAATACGGATGACGGAACCATGGAACAGCACTGCTAACGGGCTGTACTCATTCTCAGGGTCGATAACGATGATATCATCGTCGGTGTTCAAAAGCACCGAAACCATTTCCCTTTTTGCACTGAAGGATTTACCTGAACCTGAGGTTCCAAGGATAACGCCATTACCGTTCTTTGCACTCTTTCTGTCATACAGGATCAGCTGATGGGATATTGCATTCAGGCCATAGTACAGACCGCCTTTCTGCATCAGTTCTTTTACGGAGAACGGAAGGAAGATCGCCGCACCCGTAGTATTTAACATACGCTCCATCTTGACCCTGTTGTAGCATAATGGCAGACAGGTATCAAAACCCAGCTCCTGCTGTTCTGATAAAACATCTGCCTGGCAGACAAACCGTTCCGCGGTAGCCTTGACGATCTCCGTATACTTATCCAGCTGCTCTTTAGTGTCTGCAAAAACAGTCATGGTGATCGTGGTCATGAATAGTTTCTGGTTATCCTGCGTAAGATCCTCCATAATCTGTTCCACTTCACGCTGGGAGTTTCTGATCTCCGGGGAGATCAGATCCGAGGAGTAACCGTTCTTGCTTGCTTTTTTCTGCTGTTCTACCACGTTCTGGTTGATATCCACTGTCTTATTCTTTACCAGTTTAAGGGCATCCCCCTGCGCCAGAGAGCGGTAGATTATGGATGTGAGCATGTTAAACGGCTGATTGGACATCTCCGCCAGGATATCTCCTCTGAGATAGGACGGAAGGTTCCTCAGTGTTAAAGACCTTGCATATTTATTATCGATCCGGATATAGTCATGTTCAAAGACCATGCTCATGGGAGCGATTGCATCCTTCGTGGTAAGGCCCCGTTTTTTAAGTTCTTTAAGATTAAAAGTCTCAGAGATCCGTCCATCCCTCATCTTTAATTTCTGATAAAACGGGATATCGGAATCCACATGGTAGATATCGTAAAGGTTTGAAAGACGTTCCCTGATGGAACATGGAACCACGTCTGTACCTATCAGTTTCTTTAATCCCGATGCGATAGAAGAATCCAATCGGGAAAACGTATTCTTTGCTGCCTCAATATCGTCTGCCTCTATATATACAGCCAGATACTTATTATGTACGATATTGTTTCTTGCGACAGCCATCTTATCGATCAGCATATTGTTCATTTCTTCCCTGTATTCATTCAGGGAATCATTTTTCATTCCGATCAGCACATTCTGCTCAAACTCTGAACTGCTGATGCTTTTATTATGGACAACGACCTGCATCTGTACTTCAGGTCCAAAGCTTCCAATAAACTCCGAATATTTACCAAAGATCGCTCTCTGCTCATCCATGGATTCAATGGAGAAGTTAATATCAGAGAGGGCATACATCCTAGAATACCCTCTCGCAGAAACCTGTATGATCCCGTTCTCATACGCTCCAAGGTATGGGATGGAATCCTGCACAGTCTTTGGGATCCTTGTAGGTTCTTTAGGAGTTTTCTTCGTATTGTCCAGCCCTAAGGCTTTTGTTATTGTGTTAAGAATACCCATATAACCTCCTACTGGTACATCACGTAATCAGGATGTTTCCTCAATACGGATGCACTGAAGACTTTCTGTTTAAAATTTTTTTCTGTTTTTGCTTTCTCTGCTTCCTCTTCCTGGCTGTTATAAAAATTCTCAATCTGGTATGTCCTTACCTTTGGAGCAATATAATTAAGAACAAAAGCGTTCTTTAAAAATTTTTCCAGCGGCATATCGTATGGGGTTACGACCGCAAATGCCATAATGGGCACTGCCAGTATTACTCCGATCCCAATCTTTGTATTTAAAGACAGTCCCGGCATGATGGCATTTACGAGCGTCAGCGTCGCAAAATCAACTGCTGCCGCGATCAGGCCGCACACCACCATCCTTGTAGAGAACGGGCCGATGAGGGTTGTTTTCACCTTTGTAATATCTTTTGGGATAGGGACTTCTATCATGGAACATTCCTCCTTGCATATAGAAAGGCTGCCGGGATCTAAAGATCCCTCATGCCTTTGATTTCCTTAAACACCGGCAATGTCGTTGGCGATACTCATGGACTTGAACAAGAGACCGATCTTTGTGACAGTCAGTCCAAGACAGGTCAGCCATGTGGAGCCAAACTTACCAGAACCGGTGATCGCATCCAGAAAAGCGATCGTTTCCTTTTTGGAAAACGAGTTTCCGGTTGCTGCCTTCAGGTCACTTATTGCCTTAACTGCATCCGGCCCGACCTTCCACTGGATCAGAAGGGCAACACAGTCTGTGATGATGACAGCCAATGCGAATTGAAGGGCAAGAGCAAAGATCTTTTTCAAATAACGGATCCCTGCCGCATGGTTTCCATCACCAAAGAGATCAGCAACTCCCACCGGGGCAAACATTGCCCTGACGGAGAGCTCCACGATCCTTGAGATAGCGATAAACATGACCGAAATGTTTGAGACCATTACTACCAGATACGAAATGAGGATCTTGAGCAGGTAACCGACAGAGTCGATGATGCCAACTTTCTTTAATCCTTTTTTCAGCATGGAAACCTTAGCGGGATCCGCAAAGAAAGAGTTTCCACCCTCCGCGGCACTCAGTTCCTTCGCAAGGGCCGAGCCCGCACTTACCATGTACTGGATGATGGTCATGCTGTTTGTGATCAGCATGTATGCAAGCGCAAGTTTTATAAAAGTCTTGATAAAATATTCATAATTGATATTTTTACTGGAAGCCTTATCTGCCATATCGATAAGGAAGTAAAGGATCATGATGGAAACGCCGACAGTCGTGATAACTGCAACAATGTTTGTAAACCGGCTATCCTTCATGATTTTTGAGAAGAGTTCATCATATGTTGTGAAAGTCTTAAGAACGCTAGTAGAAGTAAACAGTCCATTGTATATTTCAACGATCCAACTTAATAGTGTTACTAGCAATTACTGGCCCTCCTGTTAAATATTTGCATCCTTAATTTCAAGTCCGTCGATTCCGAGATTTTGGATAACAGTTTTCAGAGAGATCAGCACGATAGCACAAATGATAGTCTGAATAGCATCAGATTTGGATTCAGCATCTGTCCTCTTGATAGCCATAATGAACTGTGCAACGCCCCATACTAAGTGGACAACACCCACCCATCTGAACATGGCAAGGATGATGGCGACAATATTGCTGATCAAACCGGAAGCTGTACTTTTACTTCCGGCTGCAAAGGTCATCATTCCTGACATCATGATGAACATACATGCCATGGTCATGATGCTGATCGCCTTTCCGCAGACAAGCATGGTTTTTCTTCTTTTCTCTTCCATCTCATTTTTCTTGAGCATTAATTTTCCGCAGGTGAGTTCCGCGGAAGCCTTCATTGAAGATAAAAAATTCATTTCTAAAAATTCTCCTTTCAAAATATTTCAACAGGAAGGGATACCGGTTCTTGCCCACACCGGCATCCCGATATCTGTTGAGCACTTGTAAAATGAAAAAAAAATGAAAAAACGAAAAAAGGGGTTAAAAGACACTGAGACTCAGAAGTCCAGATAATAGAAGCACCTGAAAAAAGTGAATTCGAATTCACTTTTTTGTACGATGTAAAGTAGTGTATAAGGGGAAGAAACACAATGATAAGATGCATAATAAAGGACATCCACGGTCTGTTTTACTCTCCGCGGATGCCTTAAAACGAAAGGAAAAAAGTTTTAGAACGGACAGCGCTTTAACTGTCCGTACGTAATATGATAAAAAGGTACAAAAAAGAGGCGGTAAACACCACCTCTTTCTCCAGAGTAATACTAAGCATCTTTCTTTGGTCCAAAGTAATCCACGAAAGTTTTAAATGAAGGAACAGTTTTATCATAAAGTACCCTTGCCCGGTTTTCAGATAAAAACTGTTCTAACTGTTCTTTATATAGATGCATCCCAGACCGGATACTGGATGCATCTACGGAAACAAGAAGGGACAGGATCACGCTGCGCACTTCATCATCCGTTACTTTGAAGTTTTTAAAACACTCCTTCCGCAGAAACTCCCCCAACACTCCTTCCAGATCACTGCCGGCAGAGTCTGCTTTTTTTGTCTTTCCTTTTTCTGTGGCAGGCAGCTGCTTTTCAGACTCTTTCTTCTTATCCTCTGTGTTTTTGTTATGGCTGTCAGGCTGTCCTTTTGTTTTCTCCTCTTTGCCGGCGGATTTTTTGTTTTCCATACTCAACTTGTCATTGGTATTTTTAGGCTTTCCCTCTGCCTTATCCTGTTTTTTGTCTGGCTTTGGTGGCTCCGGCTTCACCTTGCTTTCTGAAGAGACAGGCCTTTTTTTGTTAACAGGACGGTCCGATCCTTTTTTGGGCGTTTTTTCCTTTGGCGGGACTGCCGGTTTGTCAAGCACTGCACCATCTTCCACTTCCAACATGTTCAGCATATCCATGGCCATGTCCGAGAACGTATCCATGTCCGCAGCTATGGGGACAGTTGCTTTATCCGGACGCTTTCCTTTCTTTCTGGGAGACTCGCTGTTTTTCGTTTCAGGTTTTTTGGCTGCTTCTTTTTTCCCTCCAGGAGATTTCTTTCCACCTGTCTTTGGTTCTTCCGGGAACTTCTCCTTTACCTCTGTCTGATCCCTGAGGATATTACGGATACCCATATAGGAGGAAGCAGAGTCATCATATAAAAGAAAATCCTTAAAAACACCGGTGAGGGAAGCGTCCCCCCAGAGGATGAACTTATCTTTTGGGTTGACGGAGTGCTGCACCCCGATCTCGAACGTGATCAGCGGGATACAGTCAGCCATTTTTTTCGGGAGCATCCTTAAGATGATCCAGCCTTTACTGATGTACTCAAACACAATGTCCGGAAGCTTCCTGCCTTTTTCATAAAACAACAGTATTTTGTACCCTTTGGCAAATTCTGCAGGAAGAAGCTTTTCCACGCTGTCAAAGTACATGCTGTCCATGATATAGATATTCATTTATCTATCTCCAGCTCCGGATCGTCCAGGTCGTCAAATACGCTGAAATCCAATTCCGGCTGATGCAGGACGGTATCGAACCCGTTTGCAACATTGATGTGTTTACATAGCTGGTCATCAGACAATACTGTAGACATATTGCTGGCACTGTAAAGAACATTCCTGTAGGATGTTTTCCCATCCATATCCTTTACGCAGAATGCAGCAAAATAAGGGATACCGCAGATCACGCACATCCGGTTCAGCTCTTTTAAGATTGGTTTGATCTTCTCTTCATAGTCGTCTGTTCTGTCAAACATATAAAACCCTCCTTTTAGTCGAAAAAGTGAATTCGAATTCACTTTTTTGGATGGCAGGGATGAACCCCGGCCTTACCATTTAATATGAAAAAAAGGCTGTACCTGCAAAGGTACAACCTGTGAAGCCCATGAGATTAGTCATGGGCAGCCTGATTTTTCAAATACGAGTTGAGAGCATCAAAGATGGACAACTGGGAAGCCCCCTTAACCTGGCGGTTGTATTCCGCTTTCTGGGCATCCGTCATCTCATGGGAACCTGTCTTATGAGAGCCTGCCTCACGGGAACTCCTCCTTGCTGCGGCACGTTTTTTCCTTTCCTGTGCCTTCAGCCCTTCGTTCGGATCGACTGGGCAGTACGGGATATCTTCCGCCTCAAACACTTCCCTGAGGAACTGGTTGTATGTGCGGTCATCTTTCGGACCGTATGCCACATACTGTCCGGTAATGTAAAGCAGGTCCCTTGCACGTGTCATGGACACGAATAACAGACGACGGGCTTCTTCCACCTTTTTCTGATGCTTAGGTCCTGAGGTATGCAATGACGCAGAATCATAACCGCTGATACTGTTAAACACTGCTTTCCATTCCAGGCCCTTAGAAGAATGTGCGGTCGTCAAAACTACACCCTGGTACTTCTGTTCCATCTTCTTTCCGGCGTTTTTCCCATAAATGGAAAAATTACGGATGTATTCCAGCTCGGACTGCAGGTCTTCATTGGCATAAACAAGGTCCAGAAAAGCCTGATAGATCTCATCCTCCTCTTTTAAGGCATCCAGGAATTTGTGGAACAATACCCTCTGGTATGGGATCTCCAGCTGGTCAATGCTCATGAAGGTTTTCTTCATCTCATCCACTTCCAGACGCAGCTCGGTCATGCTCTTCTTATGGAAGATGTCGCCGTGGTACCTCGCTACCAGGTAGTTGAAGTACAGCAGGTCTGATTCCGGCTGGTAGAACGCTTCGGCAAGACTTAATGCTGCTTTGACATTTGCATTCTCCATATACGGGAGCGGGCTCATCATGACCCATGGGATCCCTGCCTGTGTAAGCTCGGCACCCAGGGCAACAAGCTCCGTTTTCTTAAAGGCAATGAAGGCGATGTCTTCCGGCTGATACCCTGAATCGATCAGATCCTTGATCCGTTCCGAGATATAGCGGTACTCCGTCTTCTTGTCATGGAAGCCCCTTACCACTGGTTTTTTCCCGGATTCCCTTACCGGTATCATATCCTTGTCCACACGATCTTTATTTAATGCATTGATCTTATTGGCCAGCTCCAGGATCTCCGGTGTGGAACGTCGGTTTTCCGTCAGGTACAGGTCCTCTCCTACTTTCCCGATCTTCTCAAAGAAATGAAGGATGTTTTCCGGCGTGGTATTTCGGAATCCGTAAATGCTCTGGCTGTCATCCCCGACAACCATCAGGGACTCGAAACACTTTGTGGATATCAGTCTGCGGATGATCTCCAGCTGCGTATCGTTGGAATCCTGGAACTCATCGACGATGATATGCCGGTATCCCAGCTCATCAAGATAATCCGGATGTCTATCCAGAAAACCAAGCATCAGGGGTTCCTGATCTGCAAACTGTAAAAGATTATCTTCCTTCAGACGCTTATCGTAGTCCTCATACAGGGACAGCAGTGCTGAAAGCCCTGTGGAACCGACGAAACGGTAAAACCCTTTTTCGGAGGCTGCATCTTTAAGCAGGTCCAGATCATAATCCTGGGTTTCCTTGATCGTCTCAAAAGTTTTTTTAGCACACGCCAGTGCCCCTAAACAGTTCGGGGAGTTTACGTCATAATTCAGGTAATCCAGTCCTGCCACCGGATTTTCATCCAGCAGCTGGGTGATGATCACTGAATTACGGATATCATCCACCACCATCGGTTTTGTGGTAAAACCACAGTCCTCAAAGTTATCCTTCACGATGCGGTACGCAAAAGTATTGAACGTCATCGCCTGGATGTCATCTCCGCTGACATGGAGTCCGCGCGTCTCGCATTTTTTAGCGATCCTGGCTTTCATCTCATTAGCTCCGGCATCCGTGAAGGTAATAAACAATACCTCGGAAGGTTTTATCCCTTCCTCGAACATCCTTGCCCCGCGTTCCGTCATACACTCGGTCTTTCCGGAACCGGCAGTTGCATTGACCCTGCACACACCTCTGCGGAAATCAATGACTTTCTGCTGGGCATCTGTCGGGATGATCTTCCCCTTTTTGCCTGAACCCGTCTTAAGCTCATAACGTTTGGGAAGTTCCACGTAATGACAGGAAGCATTCCATTGGCACTTTTCACAGTCCTCCTCCGTACACTCCTGTCCGACCGTATACTCTTCCAAAAGTTTCAGATACTCGGCATCAAGGCCGGTTACTGTATTTTTCCCGCCGGTATAGAGGTCTTCAATGCTGACCACGTTTCCACCAGTCTCTCCGAAATAAACCGGATCCCAGTAGGCGTTGGTCATTGATGACCGGTCCGTACTTTTCCGCAGGAAATAGTAACTGGCTTTGACGGTTTTTGTCTCCCCGTCCTTTAACAGGGATCTGCCATACTGCAAGAGAAAATACAGTTCCAGACATTTCGCTGCGGAACCATCCCTTTTCTTTCCATTCTGGGTTATCGTTGGTTTTCCCGCTCGGTACAGGACGACTTCCAGTGAGCATCCGTCATCAAAGATAGCATCCGGTTTTACTGAGACCAGATAATCTCCTATCTCCAGTTCTTTCTGTTCAGATGGAATATAAGGATGACGGAATTCACATTTACAATAACGCTCCAGACATCTGACAAGCTGATGTCTTCTCAGCTCGCCTGTTTTCTCTGTAACGTAGTCATCCTCCACTCCCTGGCTTACCAGGTCAGAGAAGTCCGAGATCTCATACTTTCCTTGAAAGAACCCTTTGATGATCTCCTTTACGATGATTGCATTATCGTAAAAGGTGTTCTTTGGGCTTTCCAGTTTCAGTTCATCCCATTCTCTGGCAGCTGCACACCAGTTCTTTCCTCTAAACTCTCCGCTTCGTTTTTGGATCTTCATAATCAATTCTCCCTTCGTTTTTTTTGATACAACTTAAGTATGAAGAACATGGTCTGTATTAAAAACAAAGCAGGCAGTTTCCAGGGCACCTGCAATTTTTTTGGGGATGTACGGGATCAGAGGATTACGCCTGTCTTTGTAATATTGTCGAACTGATCATACGGATGGATCAGATTTCTACACTTTATCTGACCGTATCCGCGGATACCCAGGGAACCTCCCAGTATCTGAACAGAAATTATCTTAGATGCACAAGGAGAAAACTCTCTGATTTGGTGTCAAAGAATGACGACATTTAAAAAAAATCGTCAAATGTGCTGGAAATTACAAATTCTGAAAACGCCAGTAAAATCAAGAGTTTCAAGGCACTTTCAGGAATGGTGTCAAATACCTCTATGGGAAGTCCATAGAAAGATATGACACCATTCCTACTCTTACAAGGAACGACACATACCCGGTCGGAAATATTAAGGCCGACAAAGAGAAATCTGCAGAAAAGATTGATGGTACGATTGCCACCATTATTGGACTTGATTGCACGATTTACTGTGGCAATGATACTGATGCTTCCGTATACAATGGCAGAATAATTTATCTGTTCTATGTATGCTTTCCCTTTAATTGCAGATAATATTAAGGGGATTTTCTCGTAGCGTATTGTCTATTACCTTATTTTGGTATATATTATAAGGGAATAAAAGAGAGGTGAGGGAATGAGAAATTTTAATTATTCTGAGATCAGAAATCAAAAGTGGGATTCAGATATTCTTGGTTTGATTGCCGCAATATATAAAGAAGCAGGAAAACAAGAGATGTTTCTTAAGCAAAAGCCACAGGAATTGGAGAAGCTTGTAGAAATAGCAAAGATACAAAGTACCGAAGCATCTAATGCCATTGAAGGCATTATCACTACAAGTACTCGTATCAAACAACTCGTGGAAGAAAAGACAACTCCAAAAAATCGTGATGAACAAGAAATTGCTGGCTATCGCGATGTGCTTAATATTATCCACGATAGTTTTGATGCTATTCCTATTTCTCAAAACTATATCTTGCAGCTTCATAAGATTTTATATAGCCATATGAATAATCCTATGGGTGGCAGAACTAAAGGTGTACAAAACTATATAAGTGCAACCTATCCGGATGGACATGTAGAGACATTATTTACCCCGCTATCCCCATTTGAAACACCAGAGGCATTGGATAAAATCTGTCAGGAGTATAATCGTGTGATCGGAAATATGGAGGTAGAACCTCTAATTGTTATTCCTATTTTCATCCATGATTTTCTGTGTATCCATCCATTTAATGATGGTAATGGCAGAATGAGCCGTCTGCTCACCACATTACTTCTATACAGAAACGGCTTTTACGTGGGAAAGTATATTTCTCTGGAAGCCAAAATTGCCAGGGATAAAGATCTCTATTATAGTGCACTTTCTCAGGCACAACACGGATGGCATGAAGGTACTGAGGATGTTGTTCCTTTTATTAAATATTTGCTTGGAACCATTCTTGCAGCTTACAAAGATTTTGAGGATCGCTTCTCTCTCGTCGAAACGAAGCTTCCTGCTCTTGAGATGGTAAGACAAGCCAGCATGTATAAAATAGGACGTTTCAATAAACAGGATATTCGGGAACTCTGCCCTACACTTAGTAACAGTTCTATAGAAAAAGCATTCAGAGATCTTATCGCATTAGGTGAAATACAAAAAGAAGGTAAGGGTAAAGGAACCTGTTATTTCAGATTAAAGTAATCCCCCTTTAAGTTTTATTTCCCTTATTTGCGTTGCATTTTTAAGGGAATCATTCAGACATTAAGCGAAAGCATCTCTCCCGAGGTGCTTTTCTTATACCATTAGGAAGGCGATTAATGGAAATTTTAACTGGAATATTTATATAAGAAAAACGAGCTTTTTCGGAAATCTGACGTCGGATTGGGATTCTGTGTGTCGAATCCCACAAAGCCCTGATTCAGCTCAATTTACAGTTATCCAATATGCTCCCCGAAACCCGAAGGAAAATGGCAGCATACCGACCTCTGGCTGTAGGGGTCGCCAAAAGAGCCTCCAGTCATTCTTCCTCCAGGTGTGCCAGACGAAACCGTTAAGGACCGCTTCTGTATCGTCCATACGCCAGACGATCAGGGCGTCTTTGTCTTTGCAGATAATTCTTTTCTTTCAGGTCTCTGGCAGAGGGACTCCTTACCAGGAAGTTGTTCCGCAGTATGTCATTGGATGTATAAAGCACCTCAAGTCACTCTCTATCCGCGGAGAGGAAATCCCCCTCCTTTGCAGCTCACATCAAGGATTACAGAATAGTCGACAGTCCTTCGCCGTCTCTGGAAAAAGTGAATTCGAATTCACTTTTTTGTACGACACATGGTTTTTCTTGTCTTCATCTGGGGTTAAGATCATTCACATCCGTGGATTGTATGTAACCACAATTGACAGGCAGCAGCCACCGATCATCCAACTATTAAATTAAACTGAACATCAAAAATTATCCATTGTATTTTGAGGCCCGGCTATATGGCCGGGCTTTTGTTTTCGAATAAACAACAAGATCCAAAAATTATTTTTCTCCAAAAACCACAATTACTGAAAGTACAACCGGCAGGATAAGCAGAACGGAAGTCCAGAACGAAACGAGTTTGAGACAACCCGCCAATGCAAAACCGAAAACGACAATTTTCATCCAGGCATCCGCTTTGTATTTTTTTCTGCGAATAAGCCAATAAGAGAGCACAGTCAGTATCACACAGGCAATGCAGAAAAAAAGAAAGACGACTGCAAATATAAGGATCAGGACAGAAACACTAATACTGAGTGTGCCTGCGATCACGCTTAGATCTGCCCCGTCTATTATCCATCCGGTTACGCTTTTTGACATGTGGCCAAAAGCCGCGGAGACGGAGAAAAGACGCAGATCTGCGAGTATCAGAAAAATCGTATATACTGCCATCAAAACGGTAGAAACTATGGACAGGTTATTCATAATCCGCCTTTCTGCGAAAGACCCCAATGCATCAGGAAACATTTTGGCGGACTTTCGCTAATCTATGGTTATCCTTATTTTAAACCAGTTCTGGTGCAAGTTGCAAATACTTTGATCAAACTCAACCTTTTTTCGAATGCAAAAAACCCCGGAAAAGATCCGGGGGAAGAACCTCTACAGTAATCCGGGGCAGATACCCCGGGTAATATTATGAGGCAAAAAAGAAATTTCCGCGGACATAATATCCGCCGCTCTCGCAGTTGCCTCCAAGGGAATCGAGATACTGTTTTCCATTTTTACTTTCAGAAACATAGATATACGAACGTTTCTTTGCCAAACCGTTCAGCTCGGCAACAGTCTTATAATCATCAGCCAGGACGAGTCCGGCTCCAAGGAGTTCGGCTTTCCTTTTGGCAAGATCATAAAGTTTTCGGTAGATCATGGCTGCTTTTTTACCAGAAAATCCGTTTTTGTAACATCTTTCCAGGAACACAACCAGATTCTCTTTATTTTCAGGAGTATCTTCTGCTACATCCTCAAAATGTAAATCCTTGTCTCCTTCATCTGACAGCTTGGAAAGCCTCAGGATAGCTCTTCCGATGATCTCATCCTCTTCCATAACATAGATGACCTTTTTATTCGCATCAAATGTAGAAAGAAGGCACTCATTATAAGCTCCATCCCTGTAGTTCATACAGGTTCTTTCCGGCAATACTCCGATGTTCATGCAGCTTGCAAAATCTGTATATTCTCCTGTTTTTACCTTACCGTCCATAAGAGTGATGTTTTCTCTCCAGGCATTTTCCTGCTCCCGTGTTATTGAGTATCCGATCTCTTTGTGGAGATCCTTATACTTTACCTCGTCCAGAAGCCCGTAAATTGTTGCTTTTGCAATGAGAAGGACATTTTCCGCCTGCTGTCCGCGGTTGCTTTCATAATAATCATGTACAATAGAAGCACACCCGTCCAGACAGAAGGAAGTAAAGGCATCCTGATGCTCTTTGGGGATTTCGATTTGTTCTTTCAGCCAGCTGCTGTCCGTATCCAGATCGGTGAACGCTTTTTTAAACGCATTCAGTCCCATCTCAAACAGTTCCGGCTTCCGGTTACGGAGAATCGTTTTTACATCCTGCCCTGTCTTTGCTGAATTGGCAACAGAAGAAACTCTTTCATCTGTCTGTTCCAACTCCATCAATAAGAACAAATCTGATTTTGAGGCATCCTTTATACCCCTGCGGGTACAATAATCCTCAAAGGATTCGTTGGACAGAGCCGCTGCTATAGCTGCAGGATCCCTGTTTCCTTTCAAGGAATTAAAGCGGAAGATCTGGCGGATACGGCGGAGTTTTTCATCCACACGCATATCCAGTTTTGCATACGTTTTTCTGATCCATTCCGGCTGTCCGCAGACGGCCAGAAGTTCCTGGAAGGTATAAGTCCCACTAAGTCCACGGAAATCCATGGTATTATAAGTATAGAGCCATCCAATTTCCTTGTCTTTCTTTAACAATGTCAGTATATCCTTTTTCTGAAGCGTATTCAGGTTGAGAAGCTTACAGAAATCTTTAACAAAAAGGATCGACTCATAGGGGATCTGCAAAAAGAGATCCAGATCATCTTCCATCAGCCGCAGAAAACTTTTCTTATGGTCAACAATAGCTTCGTAGACCAATTCCATCAGATTCTCTTCATTGGCTTTTCCAGCCATTTGATAGACAAGTTTTGTATACCGGTTCCCAGTGCAGACGCCAAGAAATCCAGCCCTCCAGAACACTGACTTCCCTGCATCATAAGGCTCCATGTCAGCCAGGTTTTTCAGGTAACCAGAAAGAAGTTTCTGGTCGAATTTAATATACGAAGCGTTTTCAAAATATCTTTTATAAACATCACTTTGTATCATTACATTCGGATCCAGTTTTGACAGCTTTTCTGCAAGCAGAGCCATGGTTTTCCCAACAATCTCCGCGGCAGTTGAATAATCCCTGACATCAGGCAGAAACACATTCTTTGCATATCTTCCGGCCCGGCCATAGATCTCCATAGCTCCGGGGCAGTTAAGAATCTTAATGAATGTCTTAATCCTTTCAGATTCCCTGTTCACATCCCAGGAATCCGGAAGCGCATCCAAAATGTAGAACTTTTCCAGGTTGTGCTCAAATTCTTTTTTTTCAGAAAGATCACATTCCTGAAGAACCGCTTCTGCCAGTTCCGGGTAGGTTAACAACCTATTAAACAAATTCTTTTTCCCATTTGCAAGCAGATCATAGTATATCCGCATGTATTTGCTTTTTTCCCGTACTCCTACTGCTTTCACACAGTCAGCCAGTAGTTTAGGATCGTATGGGATATGCTCCGAAAAAAAAGAACCTAATAATATCATTTCCTCAAGATTCAGGGTATCCTCTTCACCAAGTAGATTGATGGTTTCCACGGCTTCCGCATGGTTCAATACCTCAGTCGTAACGAGCTCACATGGATTCTCTCTCATATAAGACGGAGAAGCTCCACTCGGAGCCCCTTAAGGTTTTTAATGGCAGTATTTTTGTCGCGTATACTTCTTAACGAATATGTCGTAACATTGGATTTTTTTACAAGATCTAACAGTTCCAAATTTTCTCCCATGTTTTCTAAGTAATTCATCCTTAATCCTCCTTAAGCAGCCCCAGTTTATTCATCAGGACTGGTTTCGTAATATAATTGTTTTCATAGCAGTCCAGAAAGAACTTCATTAATTTACAGATCACTTTTTTTTCGGTAAAGATCTCTTTATCCTCAAAGTGTTCCTTATACACTTCCAAAGAAGCAAGTGTCCGCTCTCTATCTGAAAAAACAAAAGGCGGAACTTTACCTGCGAAAACTTTAACCGCTTCCTTGACGGTGAGTCCCTGAAGTTCTTCTTCCAGCGACGCTTTCCGTATTTCTACTTCTCTCGCCTCCCGGTCCTGTCTTTCTTTCTCCTTCTGTTCTTCTTTTTGTTTCTGGATCTTTTGATAAGCCTCCGTGGAAAGAAAATCCCGGTCAAGAGCGTCCTGATATCCAAAATCACGCTGTTTTAAGATCCGGTACCACTCCTGGGAAATCTCTTCTCCGAGTATGAGTCTTGTTTCCGTATTTGCAATTAATCCCGCCATCAAAAGATCAAGTCTGCAGATGTGAGAAATACGGACACAGAGTTCACACACAAGCCCCAGGAGAAGTTTCTTTTCTTCCGAAGAAAAACGCTGGAAACAGGTATCGGTCGACTTATTTGAATAAGCCAGACTTACCATCCAGCTGTTAACAGCTGTTTTTAAAAACTCAGCTTCCTTGGAAGTAAACTGCCAGTTCCTGTCCTCGCAGAACTTTTGTAGAAAAGAGAGCTGGAAAGGATACTCCATGTTTTTTAAATACTCCGCAGCATCGTAGCTGTTTTCTTTATAATATCTGTCCATGTCCAAAAAGTCGGAAATAAACAGCGAATCAAGAAATTTTGCTTCGAAGAAGCCTGAATTCTGGTAAATAAATTCCTTAACATCTTTTTGGAAGATTTCCTTAAATACTTCCTGCTTTTCTTCCAGATTTTCACAGTTCTTGATCACCGTTGCATAAATCTGTTTGTTCCGATCAGCTCCTGTTGAGACATATCTGTTAAAAGAGATCTCCCGAGGATTCAGATACTCCAACAGGCCTTTCAGCCAAGGCGCATCCCCCATAACTGAAAGATCATGGTTTTTACAGATATACTTCCATTTAAAAACATTATTATCCGATCGTCTGGTCAACAGATCAAACAAAAGGTAAGAATTCTGGGTATCAGGGATTTCTGCCGAAAAACCTTCCAGATAAAATTCCCTTGTAAGATCTTCCCCATCAATCTTTCTGGGCATTTCCTTTTCCATCATTTTTTCAATAACCGGCTTGATCGTGATCTCTTCTTTCTGGACAAACAAAGACTGGAACCAGCGTTTTTTCAATCTCCACCATTTGATCTCGGAGTTGCAGCAATAAGGCTTTTGATCCTTAATAAGCCAGATCCCGCAGTTCAGATTAAGAATATCCATTTCGGAAAATCCCATCTGCTCCAGGACCTTTTGGGAAGATTTCCTTACCGGTTCTGCATAGAGAGATTTTAAGGCAATAAGCGGCCCGGTCAGTCCCAGTCGTTTATAATCCTCGTCAGATTTAAACCTGGAATCTCCGGTATGGCATACCAGCCTGAAAGCAAACTTAATCAGATGGATAAACAGATCAGCATCTTTTACGGCATCAAATCTGTTCAGGGCCTTCAACTCTCCGTCCATGTGAAGGACGATATCCTTTGCAAGTGAATAGTCCACAGTTAAAAAAAGCCTATCGGATGTCATCCAGTCAAGGAAACCGGCGGTTGTTTCCAGCGGAGTCTTGCTGACAGCTGTCAGGATCTGTTTTCTGCCGCTCTTTTCATAAAGATAGAGCTCGTACAGCAGATACAGGTTATCGCCCGCTTTTTCCTTTGTTCTTTTTACAAAGTCTTCCAACTGGGTTCCAACGAACATCTCTTCCATCTGCTTTGCGGATAGAGTCTCCTTCATCCACAGTACGACCCCCATGGCAGAGATATAATCATCATCAGATGAATATCCATACTGTTCCATACGTTCCAGAACCTCGCCAGGGTATCTGAAATGGTTTTTTAACTTCAGATATTCTGAATCGTTACTGTAAGCTGTTTTTCCGAGAGCTACGTATACAAGCACTCTCATTCCTCTGTAGATAGTATCATTCATTTTCTTTTTCTCCTTTCGTATTTGATACGGAAACAAAATGAAGAATGGTAAAACAAAATAAAAAAGTGAATTCGAATTCACTATTTCGTATTTCAAAGTATATTACTTATAGAGGTCGATTTACTTAAAATGATAAAAAAGGAAATCATGTGCACAAAAAAGACATCCGCGGTTAATTCCGAACCCCGCGGATGCCCAAAAACGAAAAAAAAAAAATGAATGGTATAAACAGCTGTCTTTGCTGTTCATGATATAAGCATACGTTGTTTTCAGGTTTGTTTTTTCTGGTACGAAAAAAAAACACCTGAAAGTCTTTCAGGCACGACAAATTATATAAACAAAAATCCCACCCAGCTATATGCCAGGTGGGTAAAATATCAAATAACAATACGTGCAGCAGGAGAATTTTCCAAGGTTTCCTCATTATATTTGTTCATGGGCATTTGATGAGCAGTCGTATATACAAATAGCTTCCTATGCCGGGCTTTTTCTCTACTCTTTTACCATATCTAAGAAATCAACAAATTCCTCTCCATCATCCAAGGGTACTGGATTACCGTCCTCATCAGAGCAAACGACCTGTTCCAGTTCTTCTTTACTCATTGATCTCCATTTTCCAGGTTCCAGACCAGCGACTCCAAATATTTTTGTTTTTTCATCATCTATGACATCTACAACCAAAATTCCGCCCTCATAGATCAGTGCCGCACAGTCAAAAAGCAAGTCTTCACGATACTCCGCGGCTTTTTCCGGATCCTGCATAATAAAATCCAAAAGGACCATCGATACAATTTCTCCGGAAACCAGGCCCGAAATAAGCAGGCTGTCTCCGGCCGAAAGGATCTTGTCTCTCAGGATTCCTGCTTCTTTTAGTTCAACATCAGAAAGGGAACTCAAAGCTTCTGTTTTTGCAATCTCTTCCTGATAATCAAAATACGAACTAATGACCCGTAGTATGAATGGCATTTCATCATAGCAGTCTGCAATCTCCTGATCAAGACATCCTTCTTCGTCGGTATACTGATCTAAGAAATACTCACCAAACTCATACATTTCGTCCATTTCCTGCTGGGAGAAAGACTGATTCTTTTCTACCTTTTTTCTGACTCTGGCTGAATGCGCATCCAGAAAATCTGTGACTCTGTCTATATTCCACGGTTCCTCCGCAGTATATTTGATAAACGATTCCAGCATAGTTCCGGAAGGCAGGGAGATTGTATATTCTCCAAAATCAAAAGTTTTCTTTTTTGCTTTTCTTTTGAGCTTATTACTCATCTGATCTCCTTTCCTGACACATAGATTGTAATGATGTGTCCAAATCTACTCCGCAATGTTTCATCTGCGGAATCTACTGGTTAATATGACAAACGGTTCTATTTTGTTCTGAACGCTACAATTATTTTCCGCTTAACTACATGACGGAAGTCACGAGCATGCAACGGCTAATTTGTCATTTCATTATAAATGAATATAATATAGTAAGCATCATTATAGTCCACCACTGCCAAGTGAATATGGAGTACCCTATGCTACACATAATAATATTTTCCAATATCAAAACCAAATAACCAATAACTGTTTTCATAGTCATTAATTCTCCTTATCTTTCAACCCCCGAATCTTTATACCCCGCCATATTGCTGGCAATTTCTTTTGTTTCTTCTTTTCTGGCCCTCAGCAGCTCCTCAACTTTTGCCGCTCTTCCATTCGCTCCCGGCATCCGTCCGCCTTTATTTTTTACAGCAACATTTCCAGGCATCCGTTCTGAAATAGTCCAGATAAATACGTTTTCCTTCTTTCCTGATGTTGATTGCTGCGTTCCAGTCTCTGTCGATGGTGAATCCACATTCTTCACAAACATATGTACGCTCATCAAGGCTGACTTTCTGAACCTGTCCGCAATGACTGCATGTTTTAGTAGAAGCAAACCATCGGTCAAGAAGTATTCTTCCTTTATGTTTGATAAATGTCATCATGGCATTCACAGATCACTTCCTCTGCATCTCTTTCTGACACCTCGTCCTCAGGAAAAGCTTCCTGAAGGCAGATCCTGACTGTGTCCCTCAGAACGTTTTCGCAAAGCGTGATCGTGTCATCTCAATATATCCCAGATATTTTTCGTATCCATCTTCATTCTTTGCCATTGTTTTATCCTTTTCGACATACATGTTACTTTGTAATCCTACTGTACCATACAACCGAAATATCCGCGGAAAAATACGTCATTTCTTATGTCTGAAGACCTCAATAAGAAAAACAATGGCAAACACCGCCATAATTCCAAGTAATACGGACAAAAAGATCGCTTTGGATCTCTTGGAAAACTCAATGACAGTGTCCGGGTGGTCTGCGTCGATTACAATATTAATCTTATCTCCTTTTCTGCAGGAGCCTTTGCGGGAAACCTTTTCCTCATATTCCTTGCCGTTGTACGAATATCTGCAGAGCAACGTAGAATTTATTTCCGTCCTGTCGGAATGTTCTACTACAAGGATATCTTCAATTTCCGCTTCCACAGAAATTTCCTTAATACCAAAACTTTGTACCAATGACCAGGCGGTCAATCCGACGATGATCAAATATGCAGCCATAAGCATAGAATTTACAAATTTCATTTTTTCTCCTTTCGGCTATGCGGACGGAATGATCTCCGCCCGCTGCTGATCAATAATCCTCGAAGTTGCCGTATCCATAATATCTTTCATATCTTCTCGCCTGCATCTCTTCATAGCAGTCGGAACACATACCATACGGGTAATTATAAGGAAGAAATCTTCCGCAGGAAGAACACTGTCTTCTCTTAAGTTTCTTTTTCTTTAAGATTGCGGTCAGTTCATCAGATACTTCTTTTTTCTTCTTTCTCAACAGTTCTTTGTTTGCATCCCTGGTATCCAGTTTGCCAAAGAGACGGATGAAGTTATGGACAAGGTCATATTTCTGATACAGAAACTCCAGCTGCTGGATATGTTGACTGGTGTCAGTCATCCCGGATATACGCTTTTTCTCCCTTGCCAGAGTCTCGATCTCATGCGTCAGGTCAATGCTATTCTCTGCTGCCACACGTAATGCCAGTGTCTTCCACAGAAACAGGATATCCTCGTTCTTTTCGTTGAACGGGATATTGATGAGCCGGTAGATCGTTTCCTTATCATCGGAATGATCCTCCAGCCACAGACAGAGAGCGATCTGCTGGTCGATATCCGTTTTCAAAAACAAACTTTCTGTTTCCAGTTCATTCCATCGCTTCATCACACCTGACAGCTTTCCTTCTACGGCAACCAGGAAACCGGGAAATCGGATACGGGCAAAATCAATTTCTTCCGGGGACATCTTCATGGACTGGCGGATGAATTTCCGTCCTTCACAGGCAGTAAACCGACCTTCCTCATAAATCCCCTTACGGCCTGCACGTCCGGCAATCTGCTGTACCTCCTCCGGCTTTAAAAGCCGCATATCATATCCGTCATACTTTTCTGTTTCCAGGAATACCACTCTTTTGATCGGCAGGTTCAGCCCCATGCCAATGGCATCAGTAGCCACTACGACCTTTGTTTCTCCATTTAAGAACCGTTCTGTTTCTGCCTTTCTGGTTTCGTAGGGCAGGGCACCGTAGATCATGCTGCACTCAATGCCTTTGCCCTGAAGCTCCGCGGCAACATTGATGACACTGCGCTTTGAGAATACGATCAATGCATCTCCGGGCTTTACGATGTCTGGAAAACGGCAGTTGTCCGGATCCAGCTCCAGGGGAGTCATGCGCTCTCTCCTGTCAATCTCCACAATCTCATCCCCGCAGTATTCGATCAGACGTTTTACAATATCCTCAGCATGTGGAGCCATACAGATATGGATCTCATCCGCACAGAGTCCAAGGATTGCAGCTGTCCACGCTCCGCCCCTGCCTTCGTCCGCGATCATCTGACACTCATCAATGACGGCAACATCGTATCGTTTGTTCATGTCTGCCATTTCGATAGTCTCTGCTACATGGGAAGCACCTTCGATAAAAGCCTCCTCTTCGCCTGTCAACAGGGAACAGTCCACTCCGGCATAATTCGTGCTCTCATACACTTCCAGAGCCAGAAGTCTCAAAGGCGCAAGGTAAACCGCCTCACGTGCTTCGCGAAACTTCTCCAAAGCGGCAAATGTTTTCCCGGAGTTTGTCGGACCTATATGCAGGATGAACTTTCTCCTTAACAGCCTGGCTTTCGGATATGCGTCCTTGATCTGTTCAGGAATCGCCTCTACCACATCTTTTTTCATTTTCTCATATGCAATGGATTTTTTTGTCACTTCGCAATAAGTATCATATGCTTTTCTCAAAGATTTTGAGACGTTTTCTAACGGTACGACTTCCATTAACTCCCTGCATTTTGCGGAATCCTTAAAGGAATCCCGGGCCTGCCTCGTTTTCATTTTAAGCTGTCTTTGTGAAATACCTGGATTTTTCTTAAGGATATCTTCTTTCACTTTTTTTGTATAGCAGTCAATTACGTAGTTTTTTAACACAGCCCTGGCTTCATTGCGTTTACTGACAAATTCCTCAAAATTCAATATTTCTGGCATGTTCATTTTCCTTTCGCTTTTTCTTTATTATAAGAAAATATGGAAAATATCTTTTCTCACACGAAAAATCCTGCTTCTGTACTTCTCATACAAAAGCAGGATCAAATATATTCTCCGCGGATATGTCCCGACAGCACACCGCTTTCCTGCAAATAATCCATCCACTTCTCCACCTGCTCCTGTACGATCAGGGCAGTTTCATGGTCCGGGTGGTCAGACAGGATCCGCTGGTAGTCATATGGCTGCAGGAAGGCTTCATCCAAAACATCGATCCGGATATCGTCCCCATTTTGGGGAATGGTTACGGAAAAGGAAACCTTAAAATCCCGGTAAAGTTTCTTTTTCGGAAAACGTAACATCCGGCAAAAATACCAGCTGTCTTTTGCGTGATCGGTGAACCCGATTTTTCTCATTTCCGGCTCAGACAGGATATGTGCCTGGATTTTTGCATTAACACAATTCTTATTGACCTTTATCTCTTCTTCCAATTTTTTTCCTTTTGCTTATACTTTCTTTTTCCGTTTTCTCAAAATCCTGGACAAAATAAGGATGTCCCATATCATTATATTTGAGCAACAGGTATACTTTTTCTTTCTGATGTGTTTTCGAATTCTCCAATATCGCATACACCTGGTTTCGCTGCGTGGTCCTAAGCGGCTGCTTTCCAATCTTATTGTATAATGTAGACCAAAACATAAGCCCCTCCCTTCTTACCTCATTTCCTGAACAATATTGTTTGGCTTGATAAGATCAATGACATTTCTCTGTCTTCCCTGCAGTGCCGACGGAATATGCACGTATATGGTCTTCCAGCTTTCGTCCTTTTCGCATATCTCAACAACGTAATATCGCTGATTAGAGTTCCAGGGACGTTTTTTGTGTATATCAGTGATCGAGACATGGTTGTCCTCACAGAATTTCTTATAATCCGCAACTGCCTGGTTGATCTTTTGCGGGTCCAGACTTCCTACATGGTCCATAATCAGCTTTCGGCAATAATAGACACGAAAATAGACATCACAATATATATCCGGAAAGGATTTGATATATATGGCATCCGGTTCATTAAGTCCTGCCTTACAGATTTTTATTTGTTCACTTCCAGATGGCAGACCAGAGTTTTCCAATGAGAGGAAATACTTTTCGGCCTCATTGTAATTATCAAAGAGATCATGTTCCAGGTCGCTTAGATGCTCTTCTGGATAATAGGTCCCATCGTACTCTTCAGAAGTGTATACAATATACTTGTCTTTATACTTAACAAAAAAAACTCTTGCGGGTTCCCCATCAGGGGAAAACGCCGTTTGGTTCATGCGGAAACCATAAATCCCATCTTTTATCGCTTCCGCGGACTCAAAGACCGCTTCCCAGAAATCATCTTCCGTATAGATCCCGATCTCATGATACTTATCTTCGATCCGGCTGATCTGCAGGATCTGCTCAAGAGCGGTCTGCCCAGGTTCGTATTTTTTGTCAGAATAAATAACTTTGGAAGCAATCTCTTTCTCTATTGGTGAGCTGAAAGAAATGGAAAAAGATGGCTGGAAGCCGACAGAAAAGATATAAAATTTTGTAGAGGTAAATATGGGGAGTCAAAAAAAGGAAGCCGAAGCTTCCTATATGCTTAAAAAATAATTTGAAAGCCTTTTTTGAATGAAATAAGGCTCATTCCTGCAAAAAAAACTACACTTGCTCTATGTCCATCATTCCAATTGCATACTGCAATAACAGCCCATGCTAATCCCTGAGCTATTTGTAATGATGCATTTGTTGCAATACTATCATTCTTGAGCTTTGCAACAAATAAAACCATGTTTATTATAAGGACAGTTGCTAATATAATTGGCATGAGATTCTCCTTTCATTTGATTATATGGAAAAGATTATACGATATCAGTGGGAGATTACAAAAACATAATCGCCATCTCTGAGAGAATCATAAATCATGTATAATTCTTTCTCCGTAAGGTAAAACGGAACATCGGAATCCACATGGTAGATATCGTAAAGGTTTGAAAGACGTTCCCTGATGAAACATGGAACCACGTCTGTACCTATCAGTTTCTTTAATCCCGATGCGATAGAAGAATCCAATCGGGAAAACGTATTCTTTGCTGCCTCAATATCGTCTGCCTCTATATATACAGCCAGATACTTATTATGTACGATATTGTTTCTTGCGACAGCCATCTTATCGATCAGCATATTGTTCATTTCTTCCCTGTATTCATTCAGGGAATCATTTTTCATCCCGATCAGCACATTCTGTTCAAACTCTGAACTGCTGATACTTTTATTATGGACAACTACCTGCATTTGTACTTCAGGTCCGAAGCTTCCAATAAACTCCGGATATTTACCAAAGATCGCCTTCTGCTCATCCATGGATTCAATGGAGAAGTTAATATCAGAGAGGGCATACATTTTAGAATACCCTCTCGCAGAAACCTGTATGATCCCGTTTTCATACGCTCCAAGGTATGGGATGGAATCCTGTACAGTCTTTGGAATCTTGGTAGGTTCTTTAGGAGTTTTCTTCGTGTTGTCCAGCCCTAAGGCTTTTGTTATTGTATTAAGAATACCCATATAACCTCCTACTGGTACATCACGTAATCAGGATGTTTCCTCAATACAGATGCACTGAAGACTTTCTGTTTAAAAAGCATGATGTTTCTCCTTTCGTTTTTTAAAATTATGTTCAAGAAAAATATGAAAGATGGAAGAAAAAATAAAAAGTGGTCTCGCCGCGGAAAATAAATGGGTCGAATTCGATCCCTTATAATGTTTTCCAGCATGAAAATCAGCTTTCTGCTGGGGGTAATCCGCGGTTATGCTGTCATATTGATTCTATTCGGTATCAATTTTTTCGGCCAGCAGCTGTATCATTTGGCTCATGATTTCGCGCTGACTCCGACTATTTCTTATACATCCAATTCTCCTTTCTGGATCTTTCCTACATACCTGCGGATACCCTCCGCAGCTTTTTTCTCCTCAGCCGTAAGTACTCTCCTGTCTGTAGTGTCAAACTCAAAAGTCGCAGGTTTTCCTAATTCTCTTAGGTCCGCGGATTCCGTATAAGCCTTCAGGGACAATGGAACGGTATATACCGGCTTCTCCGTATATCTGTTTGCCAGCATCCAGAGACAGTTTCTCATTTCTTTCAGGTTTGAAGTACAGGCAGCTGCCTGCGAATGATCCTTTTCAAGATATCCAAGATCTTCGTTACGTTTTAAGACATCCAGGGAATCCATGTACTGATACAGGACATATCCTGAACCATTCCATCCAACCCGGAACCCCAAACGCCCTTTGTCCCTGGGAATGAGATACATAACATCCTCTTCATCGTCGTAGAAGGGGAGCATATACTTGTTCGTCTCTGCATACAGGGAAAGCAGGTTCTGGTTATTCTTCTTGATCGCAGTGTACTCTGCGTCATCCAGATCCCCGTAAAATACCTCCAGGAGTTCTTCCAGTACATCACTTTCAGGGGAACCGGACTGAAGGATCTCTTCCATCCGCGGAGACAGATCTATTTCCGTCTTGATAATCTCCCAGTTCTGTCTGTCAGAATTGTACATCCAGCTCTGCCCGTCTTTGTTTTTTACAACTGCGAAATGTACGGAAAATCCACATGCTTCTCTCAGAATCCAGATGGCTGCTTCATATTTACCACCGTCTTTTTCTGCGCGGTATACGACCGGAGAATATTCCCCTTCCAGCATGTTGTTCCTCAGATTAAAAAGGCTTTCTTTGTCCAGTGTAAAATCAGATACCGTCAGACCCAGCATGGCTGTCATCCCCGGCAGGAACTTTTCTACCGCTTCCATATATTTCTGGACAATATCAGCATTCTCAGTCAATTTCACTTTTAAATCTTTTAATCCTTTAAGCAGGTCTTCTCCACCTTCTGCTTTTAAAGGAAAACCATCTTTACTTGTTGTCATTTTTACCGGCTCCTTTCTGTTTTTGCCATATCCATAATATGACATATTTGGTGGAAAAAGTTTTTCTGCACGAAAAAAACCGCCCTACACAGACAGGACGGCCAGACTTTTCTTATTTAGAATTTTTTTACATAATTTTTGACGCTTTCCAATGCTTTTTTCTCCGCAGCAGTAAAATCATCCTTTCGACCCCACGCACAGTAGCTGCGCCTGCCGATATGTTTTAATCCCGCGGATTCTGTATAAGTTTCCAGGGATAACGGGATCGTGTATACAACATCCTCCGTATATCTGTTTGCCAGCATCCACAGGCACTGTTTCATCTTTTTCAGATCCGGAGTACGTGCGACTTCGCGGAAATACTCAGAAAAATACATATCATCTGTATCGATCTGATCAAAAGGATCAAGATACTGGTACAGGATATACTCAGAACCGGTACATCCGACCCGGAAACCAAGCCGGTTGTCATCCCTTGGTTCCAGATACAGCTTCCCTTCGCCTTCTACATTGAAATAGGGGATCATAAAGTGGCTGACCCTGTTGTACAAATCAAACAGCTTTTTGTTTTTGGACTTCAAAGACTGATATCCTTTATCTGTTACAGCCCCGTCCATGGCACACATGACCTCCTCCAGGATATGCGCTTCCGGTGAATCCGAATCCAGCAGTTTTTCCAGCTTCGGACTGATTATGAGATCATCTAATATTGTCCAGCATTTTTTATCAAAGTCATAATACCACCGGATGTTATCCTGGAATTTACCTGCCTTGATATAAAAACAGAACCCCTCCTCCTCTTCTTCCTCCAGCCCGATCGAAACACTGTATTCCACGTCTCCTTTTGCGGCATGATAGACGAGGGGACTAAGTTCCCCCTGCTTCATCCCCATATCCAGACCGATCAGGCTGCCTGTTTCAAGGATAAAATCGGATACATTTATCCCAATCAGTTCTGCCATCTGCGGGAGAAGTTCTTCTACAGTTTCTGCGTAATAATGCAAAATATCAACTTCCGCCTCATATGTCCCCGCAAGTGCCACAATCTCCGCAGCAGGGCTGAATTTTTCGGTGTGGTGGCTGTTCTTTTTTGTAATATCAATGATCTTTGCCATATGATTCCTCCTTTACTGTAATCTACTCGGTATTCCGATACAATCAATACGCAGAAGATGGTTAAGAAAACGATACTTCATATATTGCCCACAGCCGCTCAAAAGCATCTATTATTTTCCTCTGCTGAATGTTCTCCTACCATCTTACCATGAAGTTCAGCATTTAGCATCTTTTTTTCTCCTGTATGTTCTGTCATCTGACAATTTATTAAACAAACCAGCAATTTCCTTAAAGATCTCTTTCTGAACAACCACCTCTGATTCCTTCAATCCCAGAAGGTAATCTGCAGAGCATTCCAGAGTTTCCGCGATCTTTACCAGTTCTTCTATCTTTGGGGACCTGTTTCCGCTGAGGTAACGGGAAACGGTAGATTCCGTCATCCCGATACTCTTTGCCAGCTGTCTTGTTGTAATATGTAATTCTTTCATCCGGGTCTTTGCCCGGTCACAAAATATAGTCATCTTCGCATCCTTTCTCTTGCCGCCGAACGGAACATCATCAAAAGCATCTCAGAAACCGGCCTTGCACGGTCATGCCTTTTCGCCTTTTTCGTACATTCCAGTTCACCACCACTTGAGGTATATACTCCGACATAGTATGGGATTTCCTTAGACACTTCCTGATACACATCTTCCGGCATCACAATATAATTGTAGTCCCCGAGGAAATTAAGCCCATGACCGGAATGAAAATCTTCTACAGAGGATTTCACCTCATAGCAATAGAAGTCGCCTTTCTCAATCCCGGATACGCTATTATTGACAGGCACAAATTTCATATAATCCACCCGGACCGCATGGTTGGTAGAATAATCAAAAGTTACCTCTTTTGCCCAATAGATCCGCGGATCATTGTATGGATTGATCTTTTTTTCTAAGGCCGCAGACAGCGTGACCGTAATTTCTTTCCTATTCCCCATCATACCCTCCGGCTATCTTTTCTGCAAGTACCTGCACCACCCGGTTCATGACTTCCCTCTGGTTCTGAGTTTTGCGGATAGCTCCCATGATCTCTTCTTCCGAAAACACATACCCGATATCAGCCAGGAACTTTTTGACCATCGCCTTACTTTCCTGCTCAGAAAAAGGCAGCATTTCCTTTTTGACTGGAAACCTGCTGATAAACGCTTCATCCAGGATATCCAGACGGTTTGTTGCCCCGAGGACGATCACATCGTTGGGAAGCCGGTCAAACTCCTGCATCAACGTAATGGTCACCCTGCCGATCTCTTTGCTGGCCCCGTCGCTCATGCCCTTACTCCGGTTGCAACTGATCGCATCCACTTCATCCAGAAGGAATACGCATGGGTTCGATGCTGCATAGGTGAAGGCCTTTGCGATATTCCTGGAGGTGGCTCCCATATAAGAGTCCACCGCTTTTGAGAAATTAAGATAGCAGAACGGCAGGCCTTTTTTGTATGCGATATATCTTGCAAACATCGTCTTTCCCGTTCCGGGAGGTCCATAAAGCAGTGTCGCATTCTTATAGGGCACCTGCAGCTCCATTAGTTTCTGGGAAACAACAGACATACGCAGGATCCGTTCTGCAAGGTCTGTTTGCTCTTTTGTGACATAATACCTGTTTTCCTTAAAGGACAGTGCAGGATCTTCGCACAGAAGTATATCCTGAAGTTCTGAAGGCATACTGATCATGGCCGAGCCTTCCGAAGTCAGGATGTTCCGGTATCTGATACAGAACTCCCTGTTTTTCTGTGTTGCATCCTCTGCAATGGAAGCCAGCGCACACCGCTTTGCTTTTCTTATATCATTTTCCGCAACTGCGCGGATCATCTCTTTCTGGCAATCCGTTAACCCCATAGCTTCTCCTTTCTGCCGGATCCTCCGAATAATAGAAACAGTCTCCTGTACAAGCATCTTCTCCCAGAGGGCATTCATCTAACTCCAACGGACTTCTGTGTTCTTCATCCTTAAGGCAGAAGTTATCATCTGGCAGGCAGTAGATGCGCACCCCATTATATTTCATTTCCATCAAATCTCCAATTCCTCAACAGCATCACAGATATCTTCGTCATCGATGACCATATCATCAATCTCACCGGATCTCATTCTTTCCCTGATCTCTGCAAACCGCTGACGGGCCGCTTCCCTCTGTTCCTCGGAGACTTTCCGCGGAGGACTGACTCTGATCCATCTGACCGGCACATGACATACCATGGAACCATCTTTATTTTCAATTACATGAGTCACTTCATCCGGCCTTTCTTCCTTAAGACGGAGCAGTTTGTTTTTCAACGCTGTGGATGCCGGTGCAGTAATCTCCGCATATTCTCCGCCTTTTAACCAATTGATTGCAAATTCGTTCATAAAATCCCTCCTTTTCTTAATAATATGACAAAATGGCAAATAAATGTTTCTGTACGAAAAATGTATCATACAGGAGTTTTTTTCATATTATCGGTAAACTGCGGGAATGATTTCCGCGGAGAAAGGAGAAACTTATGTTAATATTTGAGACAATAAACGAATTGACGTTAAAAGTTACCTGTACCGGCAATGATGTCCTTTTTGCAAAAGCAGGTGCGTTCATCGCCGGAGACAATAGTGGAAAGAAAAACTACCGCTTTGAGAAAGTACTGCTAGGCCCGCAGCGCAATATCGGGAAGGCCCTCCTGGGACAGCTTGCAAGAAGAGCCACCGGTGAAAACCTTCCACTCATGAAAGTTTGCTTAAACGGAGACTCTGTTACCTATTACGCGAATTACGGTCAGCATGTTATTATTTATCATCTCATGCCCGGTGAGACTATTTCTGTAGAGTCTGAGAATATTCTGGCATTTACCCAGGACTGTGATTACAGCGTCCGTTTTATCGGTTCGGGAGTCTTATCCCAGAAAGGGCTGGCAACTTCTACCCTTACCGCCAAAGGACATAACGCGTATGTTGCAGTTCTCTCAGACGGCAACCCCATCGTGCTGAACAATGTGGAAACCGGCAATACCATTTCCGCGGATCCGGATGCTGTGGTCTGCTGGATCGGACATGGACACTGCAACCCGAAGATCACCGCGGATGTATCCTGGAAAACCTTCATCGGACAGGCTTCAGGAGAATCTTATCAGTTTGAGTGGAACGAGGCGGTAACTGTCATCATCCAGCCATCCGAACGCAAAGGCGGGATCCGTGTAAGTATGGACTGAACGAACAAAAAAGAGGCAATAATATCAACCTGATTGCCTCTTTTTTGGAATGATTTTCAATTTCTGTTCTGAAATTCTTTCTTGATAGCTTCCAGGCGGACTTTATCCTCCTCCCGTTTCTTTCTGGCATCCTCCTGGATCCTTCTTGTCTCTTCGATTCCATTTGTAATGGTTGCCCATGTCTTCTCAAGAGTCTCAATCTGAATGGAACTTCCGGATGCCATTTTAGCTGTCATCTTCGATACATCTACTGTATTCTGGGCATTCTTAAGAAGCATCTCATTTGTTTTCTTATCCAGTTCTGCAATAGATTCTGCCTGTATCTTCTGCCTTTTCAGAAGAATTGCCTGCGCAAGTGCCTGCTTAAATACAGGAAGCGTTACAATAAACGCAGAATTTATCTTTCTCACCAGATTATAATTGCTGAACTCCATAGTCTTGATCATGGGAATGGACTGCATTGCCACATTCTCTGCTGTTCTCAGGTCCTGTGTCCTCTGTTCCAGCATCATCAGGGCCTGATTCAGACTGGTAAGTTCAAACTGAATAGACTGATCTCCCGTATTCTCCATATCCTGCTGTCTCTGGGCAATGTAGGCTTCAATCTCTTTACATGCCTGTTCTCCTGCAAGGATATATTTCACCAGTTCATGATAATAATCCACATTGGTCTTAAACATGGTATCCAGCTTTTTATTGGACTGTTTGATTTCAGACTCATATCCTTTAAGCTGAACATAAATCTTATCAACTTCTTCGCCCATTGTGTGATACTTGGCCAGTATCTTATCCAACTGTTTTCTGAAATTTCCGAAAAGCTTTCCGAAAAGTCCCGGATTATCCTTAATTTCATTAATGTCAAACTGATCCATGATCTTTGCCAGCGATTTAAGCATCTCGCTTGTCTCATTAAGCTGCGACATATCCATACTGTTGAGGACCACATCAGATGACTTGGAAACCTCCTCTGCCGCTTTCGCACCAAAAGATACAATGGTATCCATATTGTAAACTTCGATCGTGCTGACAATATCGTCCACTTCTTTTGAATTGACCAGCTCAGCATTCATCTGCTGCCTGTCAGCGACAATATCATATTTCTCCACAACTTCAATCTCATTTTTCTCCTGAAGACCATTACAGGCCTGAGCAGGATTTCTTATAGATGATTTACCGAAATCAAGTCCCATAATCTACTAACCTCTCCTGAAAAGTTTTCTCCGCCATGAGGGGCGGGTACTGTTTGTCGAAATGTTATTCAGATCCGGAACCTGCATATCGTATTTATATTCCCCGATCTGGTGCTCCTCTATCAGGTCTTCTGCAAAATACCTCTCAACACTCTGATACCCTGTAGGAACAAAAAACAAAATATCAAAACCTATAAGGTTTAAGAATGCTAAAAGAATGGAATCCTGAAGGGATATCATAGTTTCTTGTGTAATAATGTAGATCAGTTTCGGATTCTTTTTGGTAAAATCAAACTTCTGGATCAGACGCAGGATCTCTTTAGGCAGATCCAGAACCTGTGCGATCACCGTATATTCTGTACCATTTTCCCCAATACCCTTTATCAGTTTCCGCTCGATCAGAAGCTGCAGCTTGTCAAGTATAAATTCCTGCATTTCCTCCCGAAGAAGATGATAAGGATATCTGGGATGATTCTTTATTTTATTCCGCAGAAGCTTTCCGTTTTTATAAAATTCTACGGCAAAGGCTTTCATTGGACCGGAGGCAGTTGGTTCAATGTACGGAGCACTTTTCACAAAAACGGTATCCTCTGTGATCAGTGCTGCTATGGATTTCCAGTACTGAGAAACACTTCCATCCTTCACTCCTGAGATTTTTGAAAAAATAACCGGAATATTTACCACACCGTTAACTGTGCTGAAATTAGATCTGTATTTCAATTCCTGATCCCACAGTAGTTTTATCTCTTCATACATGGTCTGCAGATTGATAACATTCGCCTTCACATACTGCTGATTTCTGTATATCCCACTGTCCTGATACATCAGAGTATCAAGTTCTCTTTCCGCATGATAAGCGGCTGTTCCAATCTTTACCTGAGAACTCTCTTCCGGATATTCTGTGATCGCCAGACTCTCCGGATAGTTGACCTCATACAGAAGATTATCTTCCAGACAGCACTTAATGTTCAGATCAGGACATAAGATCAGCACATCCAGTGGCAGCCGCCCAAGGAAACTCATAAACAGAGCTTCGTTTTCATTCCGGCAGCCCCCCAGATAAATAAAGCATCCAATCTCCGGTGATTTCCAGTTTATGAACAGCTTCGGCAGATATCTTCTCAGCCAGCACAGCAGATACACTGCCCTGTTTGTCAGTCTGTTAAGATTTTCCCCTTCCTTCTGAGATTCAGCCAGCATAACATCCACAAATGTTTTATGCAGGATCCGCTGAAGCTCCGGATTGGCTCCATACTGTATATTACACGCAAGTCCCAGGAGCATCTGATCTCCGGATGTATAGTTTGACCTCTTTATCTCTGAAATTTCCTGCGGCGTTGGTCTTGGAATCTCTTTACTTACGATCACAATATTTCTCTTTGAATTTCTCAGTTCCTGCTGCAATCTGAACAGTTCATTTGCATAAGTAAGCTTATCTTCTGCCCCGTTGATCCTGCAGAAACAGTTATAAAAAAAACGGCTGTCATTTCCCCTTAATAGAATGCTCTCGCGGATATCATCCAGACCGTTTCCCCTTATCCACGCATTTGTGCAATTTGTAAGCGAAGGTCTAGGTCCATACAGTCTCTTATTATTAAATTCATCCCGAAGTTCTTCCTTGATCTGCTCTAAACAATATCCCTGCGGAAACGGCTTTAGACCATCCATAGGCAGGCAGTCTGAGAGAACGGAACCTGGATCTGTTTTCAGATATTCCTGATCCCCTGCATACTGAAGCAGTACTACATCACAGCCCGCATTGGAAAGAATGGAAAGCAGTATCAATTCATGACTGCTTATCTGTCCTTCGTATAATATCTTAGGGATATAGTTATTCCCCAGCTGATTTACAATGCGTTCAAATTTATAATACAGCCAGCACATAAACTTGATATAGGCATTTCTGAGCATATTTTCAGTTTTTCCTGCTTTTCGCATAGAAACAAGAGCATTATATACGGAAGCTGCCATACCTTGCCGCTGGAACTCATTCGTCCTTGGCAGCCATTTTTTCAGACTACCATAGACAAACTCCATATTCATCTGGAAATCCTCTCCCATTATTTCATTATAAAATGATAGATTTTTCTCATCCGGGTTTGGTATCTTCCCTTCGATGACTACGCCGGTTCTTCTTGCGGTATCATAGTATTTCTTTATAAATTCACTGACCTTTTCAGAATATCCGCAGATACGGTAGAAATAAACACCTTTTTCCTTACGTTCCTCTAGTTTCAGAAAATAGTCATTCAAATCTTTTATTTTTTTTCGCTCTAGCATACAACGTTACCTCTTATCAGTGTGAAGAACTCACGACTAAAGTCGCGAGATTCCAACAGAGAACAAAACCTTTATGGATAGGATTACGTCCGTCTCTATCAGATTTCCTGCTTCATCTGCCCGGCGCATTACCTTTCGGTCGTGTCTTACCCAGGCTCTCTGACATGCACCCTTGTGATGCCAGTCCTACTGCGTTGCAGGCTTTATAAGTGGACTTTCACCACGGCTCCCACGCTCCCCCGAGGTACCGTTACATGGTCATCTGGCTGCTTCCGTTTCCGGATGGCTGGTTTCTATGTGACCGGTTTTACCCGCTGCTTTTGTCTATGGTTATCTCCGTTTCCGGTTTACATGATGATCTGTATCCCCTCGTTCTTCAGGATGGAAAGCCCCTCTGCATGGATGTTCTTCTGGGCGTTCTCATCCCGGTCATGCCAGGTCCCGCACTGCGGGCAGGTCCATTCCCTGACCTTCAGGTCCTTGACCTCCGTGTTCTTATACCCGCAGCACCTGCATGTCTGGGAGGAAGGGAACCACCGGCTCACCTTGCGGAAGTATTTCCCTGCCTTCTCCATCTTATACTTTACAATGGTCAGGAACTGTGACCAGCCCACCGAAGCGATGGCCTTGGAAAGATGCCGGTTCTTCATCATGTTCTTCACCGCCAGGTCTTCGCAGATGAAAGCGGTGTAATTATCTGCAATGGCCCTTGCCAGCTTATGATGGAAATCCCGTCTCTGGTCAGCAGTCTTACGCTGCTCCTTTGCCACCTTCGCACGTGCCTTCTCCCAGTTCTTCGATCCCCTGTGGGTGTTTTGGTCGTACTGCTTTCTGGATAAACTCTGCTGGAACCTGCGCAGGCGTCTTGCGTGGACTTTGATCCATCTTGGGTTGGGGACGGTAAATGTCTCTTTTGCATTTCCGAACATCCCGAACACCTTGAGCCCGAGATCAACAGAAAAGACCTCGTCTGCATGGATGACCGTCGGGAACACCGGACGGTCGATCACCGTTTCCATCTGCAGGGATACCCGGTACCGGCTGTTCGTCCTGGTCACGGTGGCAGATTTTATGGATACCCCCTGAGGCTGCAGGTCTGCAAGTGTCTTCCCCTTCGGGAGTACGAACCGGACATTGCCGATCTTGGGCAGCTTCAGGTATGGCAGCCCGTCTATCATCTTTAATTCGATGTTGTTGTTTGTATAGTTCGTGGTAAAGCTGTTCCCGTTCGGCTTCCTGGAGGAAGCAAAGTTTGGGAAGCCTGACTTCCCGCTGAAAAAGTTCTGGTAGGCAGTTTCCACGTTCTGGCAGGCATTCTGGTAGACGAATTTGTCAGTCCGTTTCAGGAATTCCTTCTCCTTCTTCAGCTTTGGCAGGAACTCCTTTTTATACTGGTCTATGGAAAGGGTTTTCTTGTGCTCGTCGTAATATTTGATCCGTTCAGCCAGATAATTGTTATGGACATACCGGCTGTTGCCGATGTTCTGGTTGATGCGGGAGGTCTGATCCCCGGGGATCAGTTCCAGGAGCAGGCCGTAGTTGTAGATGCATTTGCCATAAGGCTCCAGTGCCTTATTCTTGCGCTCTGTGATATTGTGTCCGCCCTTTCCCCCATGGAATACGAATATCCCGTCTACTACCTCCACTGTAACAGGGGATTTGGAAGGCTTCTTCTCCTTCTCCTCAGTAGCCTTGCCCTTACTGATGATCTTCTTGTTTGCGTTGGCCATGCCCACACCTTCTTTCCATAAATCTAATTGTTTTATTATGGTAAAAAATCGATATTATGAAAAACTGCTACAGGGGAATAAAAAAAGCCACCTAACTCATGACTGAAGTCACGAGAATGCGGTGGCTAATTTTCAAAAGCGTACACTTGCCGAAGCAGGCATACGCTTTTAAAATTATATGCGGATGACCGCTTTCCTGATCAGGTCTACTGGTATGATCAGCACGGCAAGTGCCATGGATACCAGTAATGCCTTCGGCTCAAGCATAGTAGTGTTAAAAACCTTACCTCCAACTTCAATGATGATGGTCTGCAGGATGAAGATTGCTCCCATTACCAAAATAAAATTCTTATTCTCCCCAATATGCTCAAGCAGGTTATATTTCTCAGATCTTGTATTTAAGCTGTTAAAGATGATCGCATAGATAAAGAAAGCAAACATGAATGTTTTTTCGTAAAGTCCTGGGTCTGCACATCCTGTCGGGACTACCCAGCTGGTAATGCCGCCGATATTTTCCAAGATCAGAATTGAACCCAGGGTAATGAATACAGCACTGACTCCAATCGCTGACTTGATGTACGGAGTCAGAATGTTATCTGTTCTCTTAGCTGGCTGTTCCTTCATGTATCTGTCAAGAATAGGTTCTCCCCCGAACGCCATGGCAGCCAGTGTATCCATGATCAGGTTGATCCAAAGGATCTGGACAATGGAAAACGGCTCTGTCCATCCCAGGATCGGTGCAAGGATGTTCATTAACAAGGTACTAATATTTACAGTAAGCTGGAAAATAAGGAATTTTCCAACTGACTTCGCCATAGTCCTGCTGTTAAGCACACAGTCTTTAATGGAAGTCAGACTGTTATTAAGGATAACAACATCTCCTGCCTCCTGTGCAACTGCGGTACCATCTCCCATTGCAAAACCAATGTCTGCCTGTTTTAATGCGGGAGCATCGTTCACACCGTCACCGGTCATACCACAGACATTATCAATCTGCTGTGAAAGAGATACCAGTCTTTTCTTATCAAGCGGTTTCGCACGGCTTACCACTCTCAGGTTCGGGAGAACTTTTTTCAGCTCTTCATCTGATAATTTCTCCATTTCCTCATGGGTAAGAACCACATCTTTCTTCTCATCTGCAAGAATACCTGCCTCTTTTGCAATGGCTACTGCAGTTTCCTCTGCATCACCGGTAACCATAACTACCTGGATCCCTGCATCATTGAGAATCTGAACAGTCTCAACCGCATCTGTTCTGACATTATCACGCAGACACAGAACTGCCATAAGAACAGTCTTTCCATCGCTGATTTTCGCTACGGAGAGAAGCTTCATAGTTCTCTTTGCCTGTGCATGCATCTGCTCTTCTACTTTATCTTTATCTGCCTTTGTAAACTCTCTTTCTTCCCCGTCCGGAAGCATATAATGTGTTACTTTATCAATGATATTCTCTGTAGCACCCTTCCAGTAAACAAGTCCGTTTTTCAGTTTTACAGTGGCGCATTTCTTCTCGGAATCAAAACCGCTGATCTCTTCTACCTTATCGGGATCATTATCAGAGTCATTATATCCGTTCTGGATTGCATAGGTAAGCAGGGCTCTGTCCATGTTGTTGCTTCCAATTGCTTTTCCTTCCGCGGAGACCTTTGCAAGATTATTCAGTGTGATTGCTTCGATAAATTCTTTGTTCTGATAAGACGGAATGATTCTTCCATTTCCTGTGATCAATTCTACCAATGACAGGTTACCCTGTGTGATTGTTCCGGTTTTATCACTGAACAATACGTTCATATAAGCAGAATCTGAAAATGCTGCCTTATGGCTGACAAGAATATTTTTCTTATACATAGACTCCGTATTCATGGACTGAACTAAACTGTTCATCATCGGGAGTCCTTCCGGAACTGCCATGATCACGATAGAAGCCATGAGCATAACTGCTTCCGCTATTACAAGAAGAGCAGTAACAACAGTGATTGCCTGATCTGCCCTGATCAGAGTCAGGACAACATGAAGGATACCTGCGATCGCTGCAGCTGACACACCCAGTTTACCGATACCTGCCGCCACACCCTCCAGCTTCAGGCTGGAAGTATCTTTTCGCTCTTCTTCGGAGGTATCAGTCAGGGATTTATTGATCTTTCCTAATTCAGAACTGTCTCCGATAACAGTTGCGATCATGTAGCCTTCGCCTGAAGTTACAACAGAGCCCATAAAGACTTTTCCCTGTGAGGAGTAATCTGTAGATTCTGCCTCGTCCATATTGGTTACTGCTGCTTTGTTCTCATCTCTTGATTCACCATTTAATGCTGCCTGGGATACCTTGATCTTACCTTCAAATAACAGACCATCTGCCGGAACCTTATCTCCTGCCTGAATAAGGATCGTATCACCTTTAACAATCTCACTGGTAAGAATATTGACCAGCTTTCCGTCTCTTACAACTTTGGCATAGGTCTTGCTGTATTCTTCCTGCAGTGCCTCACTTCTTGAGGTATTTCTGTACTCTGACAGGGTACTGAAACCGGTAGCAAGTGCGATTGCGATCACAATACTGACGATCTCCACAGCATCATTTCCGCCGGACAATGCAGGGACAAAGATTCCCAGCACAGCCAGAATAACTTTAAGAGCCAGAGCCGCACATAATACCTTGATCCAGATATCATCAAATGCACCGATGAACATGGACCAGAGCGATTCGGTATCTTTCTTCGCCAGTTCATTGGTACCGTACTTCGCCTTGCTCTCGCCGACCTGCTGTCCGGACAGACCCTGCATCAATACTTCCTTGTTCATTATAAAATCCTCCTTATAGTTGATCAAAATAGTTTTTGGTACGAGTTTATTGACTCAAAAACTATTTTAAGTATATCCTTTTTGTCGCAGATATTGTTTTCATACGAAAAAAGGAGAAACCGACGTCTCTCCTTTTTTTATTATCACCCGGTTTGTCTCATACGAATCTCTGGCAGAGTTCTGAAAGTCCGGGATCTGTTGTGCCATTTCCTACGGCGTTGAATTTCCATTCACCATTATGCCTGTATATTTCCCCAAAAATCATCGCGGTCATGCCTGAGTAATTCTCAGTCAAATTATATTTGCACATTTCTTTATTGTCTCTGGCATCAACCAGACGGATAAATGCATTCTTGATCAATCCAAAATGCTGTTTTCTCTTTACTGCCTGATAGATATTGACAACAATGACAATCTTATCATATTCAGCCGGAACTCTTGACAGATCAATAACGATCTGCTCATCATCTCCCTCGCCTGCTCCGGTAAGATTATCTCCCATATGATTGACTGTCCCGGATTTATGTTTCAGATTACCGAAATATACCAGATCTGTTTTATCTGTAAATTTACCATTTTTCAGCATAATCGCAGAAGCGTCGCAGTCGATTGCCTGATGTGATGAAGAACCAAACAATCCACCCAGAAAACCAGATGATTTTGCCTCATCCCAGCCAAGTCCCACGATCACCTTTGATAACCCTGCATGCTCCTTTGACAGATTTACCTTCTGTCCTTTCTGTAAGCTTACTGACATTTTCGTTCCTCCTGTTGCCCTCCGGCACTATTCTACGTTTACACCATAATTGTTGCACAAAGCAGCCAGGCCGCCCTGATAACCGCTTCCGATGGCATTGAATTTCCATTCGTCACCATTCTTGTACAGTTCACCAAATACAACTGCTGTTTCAATAGAGAAATCTTCTCCAAGGTCATACCTGAGGATTTCTTCCCCTGTCACTTCATTGAAGATCCTCACAAAGGCATTGGAAACCTGTCCGAAATTCTGGTGCCTTGCCTCCGCATCATAGATGGTAACTGTAAATGCGATCTTTGTGATATTTGCTGGAATCTTTGACAGATCGATCTTAATCTGCTCATCATCTCCGTCTCCGGCACCTGTAAGGTTGTCTCCCATATGCTGGACTGCTCCGGACGGATGCACAAGATTTCCATAAAATACAAAATCGTTCGAATCAGAAACCCTTCCGGAATCTGTCAGACAGAACGCAGCTGTATCAAGATCGAACTCTGTGCCTGTGTCAAAAGCATTGATATCCCATCCGATACCTACAACTACATTCTTAAGTCCCGGGTTGCCTTTTGTAAGACTGACTTTCTGTCCTTTTTTTAAACTAACTGGCATATATATCCTCCTTACGCTACTTCTATTCCATAATGGCCGCAGAGTGCTGCAAGTCCACCCTGAAATCCGCTTCCGATGGCATTAAACTTCCACTCTCCATTATGTCTGTAAAGTTCTCCCACAACTACCGCTGTTTCAATGGAGAAGTCCTCCCCAAGATCATAATGGATTAGTTCCACCTCATTGGATTCATCTACCAGACGGATGTAAGAGTTTGAAACCTGTCCGAAGTTCTGACGTCTTGCTTCTGCATCATAAATGGTAACCGTAAAAGCAATTCTCTCAATATTAGCCGGAATCTTTAACAGATCGATCATGATCTGCTCGTCATCGCCATCGCCCTCACCGGTAAGATTATCTCCCATGTGAACGACAGATTCACTGGCATGCTTCAGATTTCCATAGAAAATGAATTCTTTCTCCGTAGGGCATTTTCCGTTGGCCCCAAGCATAAATGCTGCTGCATCCAGGTCAAAATCCGCACCTGAATCAAAAGCGTTTACATCCCATCCAAGACCTACCATGATTTTCTTAAGTCCCGGATTCTTTTTTGTTAAATCTACCTTCTGTCCTTTTGATAAACTAATTGGCATATCTTCGCCTCCTATTCTTAGATTGCAAAATACTTTTCTGTTTACGCTGCTTACTGCTTTTAATCAGGCCGCGGAAATCGTTAAAATGATTTTTTTGTTAGATTGCTTACCGGGACCAAAAAAGTGAATTCGAATTCACTTTTTGGCCCATGCAAAAACGCACAGCTCTCAAACCGCGACGATCCATGATACCTCACGATTGACTCCTCTACGAAAACGCACAGCTCTCAAACATATGTAGCAATTGGCCAGTGCAGAGTAAGTTTGACTCCCCTACGAAAACGCACAGCTCTCAAACTGTACTCACATTTTCATCTTTTGACAATCGTTTGACTCCCCTACGAAAACGCACAGCTCTCAAACCTCAAGCGTTCGAGATAATGATCAGCGAATCATTTGTGCTATTCATAGAAACAATCAAAATAAATATGAAGAAAAATTAAAAAAATGATTATTATATTATTATTAGGTAAAAAATAGTGTGGCTACATCTTAAGTTTGGAAATCATAAGACTTACCGCATATTTTTTTACAGGAAATCCAACAGATTCTCCGAACTTTTTTCCCACATTCCAGATGGTGACTGATCAATGATCCTGACAGTGGAATATTTCTTTTTCCAATTCGAGATCGTAGTGCTTAAACTGCCAGTTGATGCACTATGCGCTGAGCCACCGATCAATGTCAGATCGCAACCTCCAGTCATTCGTCCAAACACAGATTGAATGTTCAGTAAAACCTGACACTGCTCTTCGATACTCAATTTTTTGAATTCTTCCTTCCCTTTCAATAGAGTCTGTACCGGCGAATTGACCCTTTTTTTGTAAATTGTATTCTGCAGTTTATCAACGTATAGCTCATACAGTTTCAGGTTTTCGTCCTTAGATACCTTGTCATGATCTTTATCATACAGCAGATCGGGATTGATCCCGATTTTTTCGACAAATCTCTCAAGTCTTTTTATATAAAATCTCCAGTGCTCATCAGCGGAAAACTGCATTACCGGCTGAGCCACCAGACATTTACCCCTTCCACCGGTTCCTGTAAGACATACCCTGAATCCATCAAATGACAACATGGTATTAATCTTCCACGGACGCATACCCATGGGAAAAGAAACCTCTCCTACCTTCTTCCCAAGGATATTTTCCAATCTTGTGAAGATGTAATTTCTGGCAAACACTTTATCTTCTAAAAAATGTTTCCCATGCATCAATTCCACAGGCAGGATTAAGATCTCGCTTTTTTTTCCGATATTGTATCTGACTGGTATCAAAAACATTATACTAGCTTTATTATACCCACCATATTTTTCAGTAGGCAATCCCGCCTTTAAAGGAATCAAGCCGGTTCCTTTCTTAACTGGATTCTGGTCAAACAATCCCCCTGTTTTAAACGCAGCATATTTCACAAAATGCGCCGTATTCTTCCTTGCAGTATCTTCTACCTTTTCGAGCATAGGCATTCCATCCCAAATAATGTCTCCGCGGCATTTGACCTCATGGGTAAAGATTGTTTTTACCTTAACGCTATATTTTTCATCAACCCTGAACCACTTTTTTGAAAACCGCATATCATAAACATTTCCTGCAACCACACTCAAAAACGCATCCGCGGCATTATGGAGATCATTGTAGCTTCTGGATTTCGGCAGGTCAAATTCATGCCGGAAATCAGAAACAAGACCTGCTTTTACATATACAACCTCCGCATCTGGGAACCTTTCTTTTAACAGGTCTGCAATAAACTTTGTGGATTGAGACGTTTCTGTAAGCTGTCGGTTAATAAAGCCCATTTTTTCTTCATCCGTAAACGGAGCAGAGCGTATCAAGCGATTGTATTTCTCGTCGCTGATTGCCCCCACATGGTTCCACCAGCTCCAAAGCCCCTGCATTTTTCCGCGGATTTCCGGAGAAACAGGATATATGTTATCTTTCGTACCATTGAGATCTGACAGAACCAGCACCTTGTTGTTCAGACTGTCGTCTTTTACGTAGGACTGCGGATAGATATGGTCAATATCATATTCAACAGAACCAGCCATCAGTTGTTCAAACCCTATATGCGCTCCACTGTATGCGCATTTTCCAAACTGCATAAAATATAAATACAACCGATCACTCTGCAGACGGCTATCCGCGTACTCTCCCATAGCCTCCAACTGCCGGATCAGATCATGAACATCATCCTTGCACTTATCGTAAAGATCAAGGATCTGCTGCTTTCTACTCTTTATTCTCTTTCCTTTCTGATCAGCCTGTCCGCCACGCGTCATTTCCACAAAGATCTTGTCCGGCTTCCCAAATGCCTTTTCAATATCTTTTACAACAGCAAGAGTTCTGTAAACCGGACGCCGCACTGAATTGGAAACACTCATTTCATCAAGACGTTCTTTTAAGCTTTTCTTTTTCCCAGTGTAATATTCCTGTGTAAATGCCTCCACAGCTTCCCGAAATGTATATTTATCGGAAAGTATCTCCATCAGATTATCATTGGTTTCCCACATTGTCTGAAGGATGGAGATCATTTCTACATCCTGTCCATCAAAGCCTTTCGATACGTCACATCCTTTTAATCCTGTCAGGAAAGTCTTAGACAACCTTCCAAAATCCCTGATCTTTATCCTGGTAATATAACGGATGTCATCTTCTGAAAGGCCTGGGTATTCTTTCCTGAGCCATTTTATTACCCTGCTTTTATCTTCCGCATATGAAGCCCTTTCGATAATTCTTTCCACGTCATCTTCAGACAGAATCTTTTTATTTAAAAGATTAAAAAAAGCACAGTAAGAAGACAGTCCGGAATGTATCTGTTCATCAATTCCGCTTATCAGTTTGGTTGAGTCTTTGTCAAGGTAATTGTTTCTTATCAGGTATTCTTCAATATCTTTCCTCTTCACTTTTTTGTTCTTTTCAAATAATTCATGATATATCCCCTGCTTTGCCTTAACGGGAATCTTGAGTCCATCAATCTGGAGATTATTTATCTCATTCAGCACCATGAATTTCTGATAGCACAAAGAATCTTTTGGAAGTACATCTTCCGTCGGCAGATAAGTGCATTTATTTGTCATCCTTCTGATAAATGCATTCTCACTGGCATCCTCATCTACCATGTCTTTGTAATTCCATGGAGTAATCTTTCCGGCTTTACGTGAAATCCATGCAAAAGAAGATTTCTCGTTCAATGGCCCTACATAATATGGAATCTTATATCTGAAGACTGATAACACCTTATCTGCTTCACTGATCCCATTGTTTGTATCATTAAGGAACGGTAAATACACAGATGCATTTTTCAGGATCTGAATTAGTTCATATTCATATAATTGATGTGGTATTACACGATTGTCAGTATTCTTTTGTTTAGGCAAAAAGATATTCAGCTTCAGACGTTCACACATATCCTCATATGACTGTAAATCTATTTTCTCCGGCTTTATTGGACTCATAAGTTTCAAGACATATTTTGAAAACTCCTCTGCTTTTGCTTTCTTTTTAATCTGACTTGCAGTATCTTTATCCATGTGACCTGTGTAAGCCACATAATTATCAGCTTTTGCTTTTCTGAATACTTCATTGTATTTATCAGGTACATATTTACGGACAAAATATTTCAATATCTGTAAATCTTTCCCATGTTGCTCATACATCTGTACTTTTGCCATGGAGATCGTTTCAGAATGACCGTTTAATAGATTTGCCAGCACACTCCAGTCATATAGTCCACGTAATGCTATGAGCAGGTCATAATCCTCTCCGATACTGCCTGAAATTTCACCAAACTTCTCCTCGTCCATCCCCAGCGATACTGATCCCAAATCCAGATATTCTTCTTTGCAAAAAACGTCCTTTAATTTACACTGCCCTCCTGCCAGAAGTCGTATGATACTGTCCTGACTAAACGGAAACTCTTCAGTTCCGGATTTTTCCGGCTTCTTTCCTTCCAGAAGAATATTTTGTAATTCTTTATTTTTTACCGTTATACCTGTTTTTTGTTTCAAAACCTCTGACAAAGCACTTACATCTATTTCACCCCATGGTCTTTTGTATCCATTTTCAGTAAAATAATTTATAAAGTTTTGATACACAGAGCTGAAATCCATGATTTCATCCAGTTTTTCCACATTAATATTATTAAGGAAATGTCCTCTGTGTGTTATCAGCCATGCGCAGGCCAGATATACCAGACGCACATCATGAGGAGTTTTATTATCCATCAGCTCACAGATCAAATGGTGGATTGTTGGATATTCCTTCATGTATTGAACATCCGTATATTCTTTATCATTAAAGAAAACATATCGGTCCTGGACATCCTCTCTCCATCGAAAGCTTTCGGACAGCCGGATAAAAAAACGGTCATCCACTTTTGAAATTTCTTTAGCAAAAATCTCCTGCAGCCAAACTATCCTTTGCTGTCTTCTATCCAGGTTCCTTCGTACCAGACGGTGGTTTCTTCTGTCTTCGTTTGAAGACGCAGCGTCAAAAACAATGCTTCCCCACGCATCGTTTCCATTGAATTTCAAAAGACGATACTGCTCATCCGTCACAGCATATCCAATCGAATTTGTTCCAACATTGAGTCCAAGATAAATCTTTTCAGCCTTTTTTTTCATTGACAAGCTCCCTTTCCTGTAGTAGTATAAGAATGTAAAAGATACGCCTATGTTTGAGGGTTGCGCGCAAACGCACAGCGAGTTCAAATAAAGGTAATCTCAATCCGCTGGTTCGTCCAGCCGCACAGTGTGTGCAACTTAAGACTTCGAAAGAAGTCTTTTGTTTTGCAAATTTTGAGTTGCGCTTAATCACTATGCTTTTTATGGATAAAATGATTTAAAATCAGGCAAAAACAGACAGGCTTTTCACCTGTCTTTTTTTTGTTGAGTAGCCTGAATGACGGTAACATCCTTACAAAAATTCGTACTTTTTCTAACTGCTGATAAGTTTGGCCTTTCTTAAGAAACGCACAGCTCTCAAACAGAACAGCCAGCATAAGTTTGAATATCTCCGTTTGACTCCCCTACGAAAACGCACTGCTCTCAAGCGAAGTAACCTGCGTGAGTGATGTGGACATCGCTTGACTCCCCTACAAAAACGCACAGCTCTCAAGCCTCAAACGCTCGAAATGATGATTAGCGAATCATTTGTGCAATTTCGCAGGTCGCTTCCATTAACAATATAAAAAACGCAGTAAAACTCATCAAAAGACATTACTTTCTTCTTGATTTTCCACGCATTGCGTTGTATAATTAGATCAATAATAAAATTTTCTTATGAGGAACTGCTAAAATGACAATTAAAGAAATGAGGATACTTTTACAGGTTTCCCGGACCGAATTTTCCAGACAGTATCACATCCCTCTCCGTACTCTGGAGGACTGGGAAAGCGGAAAAAGAAATCCGCCAAATTATGTCCTGGAACTGTTGGAACGTGTTGTAAAGGAAGACGCAGAAAGGAGTTAGATATGGCTTGGTATGAGGGAACTTTTGCCTGTGGGCATGAGGGACGTGTCAATATCATCGGCCCGCAAAAGGACAGGGGATACAAAAAAGAAAGGGCATTCTCCCGCCTCTGCCCGGACTGCTGGCAGAAACAGCGTGATGAAAAAATAAAAAAATCAAACGTAGAATCCGCGGAATTATCCAAAGAATACGGATTTCCCGACCTTACCGGTACAGAAAAACAGACCGCCTGGGCAAACACGATCCGGATGGAACTGTATAAGGAGATCAATGATAAGCTTGATCGTATCAGGGAATCCCAAAAGGAGAAATTCAGTTTTCAACGTCCAGATACGTGGGATACGGTCTATGTGCTTCCGGATGAGCTGCCGGATATGGTTGATACCGGGATACAGGAACATACAGAGGCAAAATTCTGGATCGAACACCGCAGCCTTAAGGAGATCCTTACCGTATTTTACGACGAAATGATGGAACGCAAAAAAGAGGAATCTATCCCTGAGGAAGTAAGAAAAGAACTGGCACAGGAAGTGGAATCCCTGACCGTACGTCCGGAAGGCGGCACGAAACCCGGAGTTGTAGAGATAAAATATACAGAGAACTATATCAAACTGTACTATCCCAAAGATGACGATTTCCGTAAAATTGTAAAGGATCACCGTTACTCCTGGGACGGAGTATGGAAAAGAAAGATCAATGAACTCACCGGAGATTTCCCGGATCGAGCAGGCGAAATCGGAAAAGCACTGCTGACAGGCGGGTTCACCGTAAGATTCCCGGATATGGCTGCGAAGGAAAAAGCATTAACCACTTACATCCCGGAATGCGACCGATGGATCAAGAGATTTGAGGATCAGCTTGCCATATGGTGGACTCCATACAATGAAAAAATATACAAGGCAGCCAGGTCCCTTCCCGGTGCAAGCTGGGAGTACAATAAACAGGAGATGGTCGTCTCTGCGGAATTCTATAAGGAGATCCAGGCATTTGCCGAAAAATGGGAATTCCGTTTTACCAAAAAGGCAGAAGAAATTATAGAAAAATACAAGGAACAGGAAGCAGGTTATGAAACGGTTTCTGTCCCAGTGACAAAATAAATGGCTGCTTCTTGCAGCCTTAAACAAAGGAGAATGAAATATGATAAGCTACGAAGTAGGAAAACGTTACGATGCCGCCATCAGAGGAGAAGGTACCCAGTTCGACCTCGCAGATGACGGGGCATTTCTGGCAGTGTATTTTTCCAGACCTGAGGAAAAGGAGGTCACACAGTTTGGAGCAGAGAACCCTTTTGAGTTTCGTTTTGTCACCCTGCAGGGCATCATGATGTGTGTATTCCGTATTGGATCACTGAACTGGATGGATGCCCCATATACTCCGCATTTAAGCCAGAACTTGACGAAGTTTACCCTTCCGAATGAAGGCGAAGGACTGTCTCTTACACTCTCCCTGTTCGACTGCAGTAACGGGGAATTAATGAAACTCAGATATATGTCCATGAGTACCACTTTTACCAAAAAGTTTTTCGCAGAAGCCATGGATTTAAAGATGAAGCCTTTTTCCAAAGCTGAATATTTTTCATCTTTAAATGACATATATGCAAAATATTCCACAAAAGACCTTCTCAAACTCTCCTCCCCGGGGTTTAAGATATACTGATCCGCAGGGCAAAAAAATCTCCGCGGCAGATCCCAGTCATCACCGCGGAGAAGGAGGAAAAACGAACAGTTCCCGCTGTTCATGGAATAAGATATATCCGGGAGAGAAAATCCTGGTACGAAAGAAGGAGTCAGAATATGATATTATACAAAAACGTTGACATATGCGACCTGAAATCGATCATGGAAAAAGGTATCCTTTCTCTGGATGCATGCGGAAACAACAACTGGGATGATGGTAAACGCGGAGAGAACTCCACTTCAGTTGTTTACTTATTCCAGCCTCTGACAAAAGAAAACTCTTTTCCGGAATATGGAGCCGCATTGCTGGAAATTGATTGTTCCGCAGACAGAAGCGAAATGCCGGATTTCGATATACACAAAGGAAAATACGAAGAATACATTACAGAGCAGGTACTTCCGTCACAGATCAGACGCATCTTTATCCCAAAAATATTCAAGCCATATATCGAAGCCCCCACAAACCTTGATATATGCTGGTGCCAAATGGAAGCGGATTACTATGGCGATGGCGGGCTGGAAAAATGCAGCAGCGAAATACTGGAACAATTTGCCAGAACTGCGCCTTTCATGTCCGCAAAGGCATTTAATTTTTTCCGCGGAATGAACAAAGACCGTACAATGATCGACCTGTATAACATTATTTACAGCTTTGAGTAGACATCGGCTGCATTGTCTGGAATGTTGCTCACTGTTCCATCTGAATCAAACACTTCTCCTTTTGAGTTTTTCCATTTGCTTAACGGGATCGAATATGTATTTCCAACAAACGCAAATTTCTCACCGAGAACCAGTGTATTCATGCCATGACAGGCATAGAACGCACAATCCATTCCCGTTACACCTGAGGTATCAAAATTTGACAGGTCTAATCGCGTCAGGCTTCTGCAGTTATACCACATCTTATTCATGTTCGTTACATTATGCGTGTCAAACGAAGACATGTTCAGCTTCGTAAGCTTGTTACAGTCGTAGAACATCTGCTGCATATTCTTAACACTGGATGTATCAAAGGATGACACATCTAAATCTGTCAGCATCTGGCAGGATGAAAACATATGGGACATATCCGTAACCCTGGCAGTGTTAAAGTTCTTTACATTAAGTTCCGTTAATTTGGAACACGATAAGAACATCATGCTCATGTTCGTCACCTTGCCGGTATCAAAATGCTCTATACTTAATTGAAGCAGGCTGCTGCAGCTGTAGAACATGGCTTCCATATTGGTCACCTTGGAGGTATTAAAGCTACTGGCATCTATACTTTCAAGCTTTCCGCATCTGTGGAACATTCTTCGCATATTTGTAACATTAGACGTATCAAAGTGCGACAGGTCGATGCTTGTCAGGCTGCTGCATTCAGAGAACATACATTGCATGGATGTAGTCTTTGACGTATCCCATCCTTCCGTATTTACAGACTTCAGACTGCTGCATCTTTGGAAAATGTTATTCATATTGATCACATTGCCCGTGCTAAACCCTGAGAGATCGATGTCTGTCAGTTTTTTGCATGACACAAACATATACCCAATATTTTTGACATTCCTGGTATCAAAATTTGATACATCAATACTTTCAAGGTTTTCGCAGCCGGAAAACATACTGTTCATATTAGTTACACTTGCTGTATCAAAACTTTTTATGTCTACCTTTTTTAACTGATTGCAGTTCGCAAAAGCACTGTTCATATATACTACTTTTGACGTATTAAATACCGACAGGTCCAATTCCTGCAAACAGCTGCATCCCAGGAACATGGACTGCATATTTGTCATACCTGATGTGTCTATACAGTTAAAACATATCTCTGTAAGTTTTGTTTTCTTACTGAACATATTTTTGCAATTCTGATTTGCCACGGCGCTGACACCGTTTACCTGGGTGGAAACCATCATAACGGTTCCGTCCATCCATGCTGCAACACCGCCATCGCCATCATCATCAACATCGATCAGACCTGCATTTTCCGGCATCACCTCATCTGTAAAATAAACAGCCGTTGCGTCCTCAGGAATCAATTGATTGAAGCTGTCTCCATTTCGTAAAACAAATGTCGCTTCCTTTGCATACAGGTCAATGTCTCCTGTTAGTTCAGTATCAAGTATGCCATCATTAGACACTGCCACCCTGTTTCTGCATGAAGCATCTGCATACCAGCATACGCCTGTTCCTTCCGGGATTTTATACTGCCCGTGAAGAACCTTACCACTATTGGTATATACGACTTCGTTTTCTGCCGTTCCATCTGCAAATGTCAATCCATTTCCATGAAACGTTACTCTATATCCGGTAATCGCTCCCTCAGGCCTTTCCGTACTGATCGTTATATCTGGAACAGGTCTTTCATCATTAGTTCTACCATCTTCCCATTTTTTTATAACTGTAACGGTGCCCTCTTTTTTCGCATCCTGAAACACATAAACGCCTGCACTGTCAGCGGACTGCGCTTCGGCTGCGCTAACAGACTGAACAGGTATATATACTGTCACAAATAACATCAATATGCCTATAACTAATTTTTTGATATTTAATTTCAACTGTCATTTACGTCGATCATACCGCAGATCTATCCTCCTGATTAAAACTAAGCATTATACTTGTATGCTTAATATGCAAAATATTCTATTTTTACATATATTTTTCATATTTCAAACAGAATCATTAACGAGAGGAGAATGACCTATGATAAAAGACTATCCATTTGCCAGCAACGGAAAAAGCTGTATGATAAGTATTTCCGCGGAAGAACGGCCAAGTCTCAAACTTACAATCGAAGCCTCAGCACCCATGGATGTACTTGATATATACCAAGATGAGTACGGCGTTTTCTTCGCTAAGTATTTTAACAGCTCCGTGGAGAAGATCGAGATTGAAGGAATTGATGCAAGAGAGATCCTGTATGACCTCAAAGACTTAAGACAATCCGCGGAAGCAGAAAGAAAAGCAAAAGAAAGCCTGCACCGCGAAGCTATCATTCAGGGAAAAGAACCACTGGATATCGTATTCCGGTCTGAAGGAGACTGGAAAGGCTATATTGCCCGCGGAGTCAGCGGAAAAGTAATGTATGCATTCAACTGCGCAGACCTGCATCCAAAATACGGGTACATAGTCAGAGAAGGATTTGAGAAAAAAGACATCTCAGAGATAAGAGCCTATCACAGAAATCTGGTTGAGAATACACAGATCTGATACAAAGGAGGAAACTATTATGGTTACAAGAACATGGAAGGTATATGGGACGGAAGGACACCGACAGAGAGAATCATTTTTTCCGTCCTATCAGTATGATTTCTCTAATGAGCAGGACGGAACCCGTATCATCGAGGTAGACAATTTCGACAAGACGGGAACACATGACTATTCTATTGTCCGCATTACCCGGGACACAGCAAAGCTTTGTGCCGCGGAGCTGAACGGGCAAATCTCTGACGGGATCTTTGAAAACTCCCGCGTTGGACAAATACTGGAAGTTTTACCATGATCAGAAAAAGCACCGAAACCGGTGCTTTCTTTTTGCTAATTTAAGTCACATATCCACAGTCTCAAAAAAATCCTCAAAAAACTTCTTTTTCTCAAAGCAGGGCTGGCACAGTTTGTATGGGTAACCAAATGGCAGGTTCCTTCCGCAGACCATACACCTCCGTCTTTTCAGTTTCTTTTCCCTGATCGTATCTGTCAGCTCTTTTGAGATTTCCTTTTTTCTTTTGCGTATCAGCTTCTTGTCCCAGTTTTGTCTCCCCGGCATTCCAAAGAGACGGACAAAATTATGGAACATATCATACTTCTGATGCAGAACTTCCAGTGCCTGGATTTTTTTGTTCGTATCGCCCTCACAGACTGCTTCCCCGAATTCTTCGTCCAGCTGGCACACCGGATCATCAATGTCCACATATCCCCTATCGATCACCATTTTGGCGCTTTCTTTCCAGAGAGTAAGCAGCTCCGAATTTTCCGTATTAAACGGAATGTACATAAGACGATAGGTCATCTCCTTATCATCCGTCAAACCCTCCAGCCACTGACACAGTCCCAGTTCCTCGGTCAGGTCAGTTTTCAGAAAAAATGATTCCGTCTCAATATGTATCCATCGTTTCATCACTTCCGACAGCTTTCCTTCCACCTCTATGAGCATCCGCGGAAAACCCAGACGGGCAAACAGTATCGCTGACGGAGACCTGGTCATGCTGCTGCGGATAAAACTTTTTCTCTTTGATGAAGTATAGTATCCGCATTCATAGAGCCCTTTTCGTCCTGCACGTCCGGCAATCTGCTGTATCTCTTCCGGCAGCAGGTCCCTCCTGCCATATCCGTCAAATTTTTCCGTTTCCAGAAATACCACTCTCTTTATCGGAAGGTTTAATCCCATGCCGATCGCATCCGTAGCAACCACGACAGATGTTTCGCCTTTCGCAAACCGGTCTGTTTCGGCCCGTCTCGTCTCATACGGCAGGGCACCGTAGATCATGCTGCAGGAGATTCCTTTTGCCTGAAGCTCCGCAGCGCAGGAGATCACGCTTTTCTTGGAGAACACGATCAGTGCATCCCCTGGCATCACACTTTCCGGGAAGGAAAAATCTTCTGTATCTTCGATAAGCGGCGTCATCCTGTCCCTGCGGTCTGTTTCCACGATCTCATCATTGCAGTACTCGATCAGTTTCCGGACAATGGGTTCTGCATGGGGAGCCATACAAATGTGGATCTCATCCGCACAGAGTCCAAGGATAGCAGATGTCCATGCACCTCCGCGGCTGGGATCACTGATCATCTGAGCCTCGTCAATGACCGCCATATCATAATGACGGGAAAGATCTGCCATCTCTATGGTTTCTGAGATATGTGTGGCTCCGGGCATGATGTCCTCTTCCTCTCCGGTCAACAGGGAACATGGAAGGAACATATTTGTAGTCTCATATACCTCCAGCGCCAGGAGCCTTAAAGGAGCCAGATATACTGCCTCCTCTGCATTTTGGAACTTCTGCAGGGCCTCGTAGGTCTTTCCGGAATTTGTCGGACCAATGTGCAGGACGAACCTGCGTTTAAGCTTTCTCGCGGCAGGGTATGCGTCCCTGATCCGTTCGGGGATCGCAGTCAGCACCGCATTCTTAAGACGCTCCTCTTCCATACGGGCATGCATTTCTTCCAGGTATTGGTCATACAGGGCTTCTGCTTCTTTCCGGTACTTTGGGTTAAAGAACTTTCTGCTTTCTTTTCCCTGCATCATTTCCCTTTTAACTGCTGCATCGAAATCCTTTGTCTTCCGGAAACCTTTCCACGATTTTTGACACAAATTTTTGTATTGATGTTCCGGGACATGTTGTCTCTTTAATGTATTTTTGTGATTCTTCTTATACCTGTCCGCTACTCTCTGGATGATCACGGACATTTCCGGCTTTCCATTTTCGAGAAATTCCTCAAAACTCATTATGTGCATTCAGGACGTACCTCCTTGTTTTGCAGGATCCTGACCGCCTCTGCCACATCTTTTTCCTGCAGGCCGCTTTCGTACCAGCTGGTCTGTATCCAGTGACTGTCAAAACCATAGTCTGACCAGTCATGATCCTCATCGTCTAATATGACAAACCCGTCAGCCTGATGATCCATAAGCCATTTCTCCACCTCCGCGGCCCTGCCTGTCCCATGTTTGCAGTGGATGTCCAGCTGGTCTAAGGAAATGACGGACGGGATCTGTTCAAGGACTTCTTCCGGGATATTGTCCGTAATGTCATAGATCTTTAGATCATGTTCTGCCAAAACGTGCTCAAGTACAACATAGTAATCATCCTTTTTTCCGGACTGTCTGTCATATCCATTCTTCCAGGTGGAGGTAAGGACGATCTGTGCGTCTGTCAACTCCACGATCTGTGCGAGGAACCGGACTCTTTCCGGATCAATGTGCCTGGTCTGCCAGTTGAGGTAATCCGTATGTGCCAAAACACCGTCAATATCAAGAAATATTACTTTCACGACCTTTTCCTCCTCTTTTGGACAGTATAGCATCTATCTGTTTTTCGTTCCAGTTCCTCTGGAAAATAATATCCCCACCAGGAACACAGTATCCTTTCTCATCAGATTCGACACAATGATGCGAAAAATAGAATGTTTCGCACAGGATATGGGCATATGTTTTTCCGTTTTTGAACCGGAATCCTTCTACGTATCCTTCTCCGCGAAGAGGAAAGCCTTTTTCCCTCAGAACAAAGGAAGAAAGCAGGACATTATCCACTTCGATGTATTTGGACATGCCAGCTCCATCTCCTGTGTAGAAATCTGTCTCATGCCAGGAATGTCCTGTCTCAAAGAAATACGTATACTCCATGCCGGAAGACCATCTGAACCAGTCCACCCCACAGAACACAAGCATTCTTCCATTACACAATACTTTTTCACCTAATTTGCAAGGAATTGGAATGATCATACTTCCTCTCTATTCTCCTTTCTGTCACACCGACTTTTTTTCACAAATTCTCTACATTTTCTTCACAATTTTACCATTGTTTTCCGCTATATTAATGATCATAAACAAGCAGGATTGCTTTTCATATACATTTTTTTCTCCTTTTGGGCCGGGATTTTCCCGGCTTTTTCTTTTGCAAATTTCCCTGCTCTCGCATCTGTAAGACGATGGTAATTGTTTTTTAGCCGCCACTCAGAGACATCTACCTGCCATCCCTCATACAACTCCATATATCTGCCAAGCATGGCAGCTTCTTCCTTTTCCCGTTTCCGGATATACTCCAGTGCTTTATTGAGATACGGGATACTGTTGGCATAGTCTACCGTCATTCCCCCACGTCGCCATCCGCCAATCTTATGATTCTGGATCGCATAGACCAGATATACAGAATTTAAAAATGTCAGATTCAGGTATTCGCCCGGCCGGATCTCCATGTTGGCAAAGGAATCCGTATCCTTCCAGTAATTATCCTTTTTGGCGGAAACGTAGTATTCTTTTTCTGTTTCCGTATGCACAATGCTCTCAAATACCGTGTAATAAGAATGCGCGTGGTCCATCATGATCTGCTCTGCATCTGTATGTACATAGCCATAGGCTTTTGCAGCTGCAAGGATCTGTTCGGGCGGCTTTCCTTTCACATCGATCTTTTCATATAACTTGTTGTTTTTTACTGTCAGATAAGAAGTTATTTTACCAAGATACTCATTGGTCTTTTTCGTATCGTACCGGAACTGGGTCACCGTTGTATTTCCTTCCCTGATTACCTTTACCGGAACTTCCGTAACGGTCAGGCGGAACTTCTTTTCCGTAATAGTGTAAGTATCAATCGTATCTACCAGGTTAACCGGGACAACTCTCCTGTCGGGGATATGGGCATCGTGGGTACGGTTCCTTTCTCCTCTTCCGCGGTCATTGTTCCACGCATCATACCTTGTACTCCTTCCATTGTTCCAGATATTCCCAAGGCCGGCATCATCGCGCTCGATCTTTAACGTGGTGAGGATCATATCGCCTTTCATAAGAGGTGCATCTGTGCGCTCAACAATATCCGCAAAAGTTCCATACCGGTTGTCTTCCAGCCACCCGTCTGCCATGGAAAAGATCAGGTATGGGGACGGTGTTAATACATTGATCTTCTCCGGAACCTTTAATATCCTGCCATCATTCAATACCCCCTGCAGGATGCTGAATACAAAGTAACGGGAAGCAACCTCTTCCCGGGACTGAACTTCTGCTTCTTCCAGGGAATCTTCCCTGGTTTCCGGCTTCAGATATACATTTTCATCTTTGATACGGACCTTCTCCTCATCCGTCCACCCCACGTACAGGTTCTCTCCATTCCGGATAAGGATACCGATCTGTTTCCCATGAAATTTCTTATAGGTATCCAAAACATTCGATACCATATCTGAGGCACCGCATAAGACATTGTTTTTGCTGATCCGGATGACAGAGACAGATTTCGGTCCGGGAGCAAACCTTTCCCGGATGTCTTCCCGGTTTTTCAATGCATCCTCGAAGGTCGCAATATCTTTTCCGTTAAAATCATAAACTGCCAGCCATTTTCCCAGTTCTTCATCCAAAAACCGGATCTTTTGAAAAAACACCACCGGTTTTTTTTCTTCTGCTTCCGTTCCTTTGACCAGCTGGACAAACTGAACGGTTTCGCCCATCATACACCGGATACCATAAAGCTCTGTATCCAGGACAAACATCTGGTTGTTTAACTGAACCATCTGCTCTTCCATTTCTTTCTTTTTCTCCCGGATAAGCTGTGTCTTTTCCGCATACTTTGCTTCCAGCTCCTGCTTCAGTTTTTCCAGTTCCGCCTGCTTTTCTTTCTCCAGCTGTTCCAGTTCTTTCTTCTTATCATCAATCTCTTTCTGCTTATTTCGGATACCGGAAGCTACCTCTTTTCTGAAAGCTGAGTTTTTGCTGACCAGAGGATATTTTCCCATTAATTCCGGACATGTATCAAGATCTGTGTATTCTTTACAGAAAACAGTGCTATCCGGGAGTCCGATCATCAGACTTCCGGACTGAAGAACAGCTATGCCATCAAGAAGGTACAACAGATCCCAGGAAAGGCCCATACTGTCCAGGTAATCCTGGTGCTGCCTGATACTTTCCAGTTTAAACCCGGAAATCTCTCCAAGCGGACAGCCGCAGCCATCCGCGTCTTTTCCTTCTCCTGTTTTGGTATACATACTCCAGAGAATGTCCTGAATCTCTCTGGGAACAGACCAGCGGACGGACACATACCATCCGGGTTCTTTTTTCATGGAACGCTCTTTTTCTGTTTTTACGAAATTATCAAATTCTTTCCAGATAATATTTGCTGTACCGATCTTCTTCATAAGGCACCACCTTCCATATTTATTCCGCAAAATTGAGACGATGCAGAAGGATTTCACCGAGCGCACTGGCCAGACAGAAGATCAGGGACCTGTCGTTGATCTTTATGCTATACAGGACCTGGAAAGCATATTCCGGGTTTTCCGGCAGCTCTACGATCCTGGTATCTGTATCAAGACTTTCATCCGGCACACACTGGATCCCGGCCTTTTTCATCGCTTCAATTAAAGTTTCCAGCGATACCGGTACCGTCAGACCAAGAACCTGTCTCGTCACTTCGGCACACTCTGCCATCTCATACCGCATATTCATATACCTTACATATTCATTCATGGACTTCCTCCGCATTTCATCGCCTTTAATATCTTACTTTAAGATACTCTGCGGGAATTCTCGATAATTCAATTACCGAGCCTGCAAATAAAAAGTCAATAGCAAATTGATGATTTCAGGCAAAAATTTTTGCAAGATTTTGAACATTAAAATAAGACCACCGATATTCGCTGGTCTAAAATAAAGGTATTGACGAGATATTTATTCTGGGAGTGAAGACAGATATTCTTTCACTCGACCATAGTAGATGCGAAGAAACTTATTCGCACCGGCTGTCATGTAGACGTAATAAGGCTTTCCTTGTGCTCGTTTCTTATCCATAAACAAGTAGACAGGATCATCCTGTGGCTTTGTTTTGATGAGAACATCCATGACTTGAAACAGAGTCTTACGAAGAGTACTGGAACCGCGCTTGGAAGCAGGAACGCTTTTCTGCTCATATGAACCGGATTCATTTACACCGGGATCAACGCCTGCAAAGGCTGTAATGGCTCCTTTGTGGGTAAATCGGGAGACATCACCAATCTCTGCCATAAGCTGTGGACCAAGCGATTTACCTACACCTTTCATAGCCATGACAACAGGGTATTCCGGCAGTTTAGAAGCAGCCTCATTCATCATGGTACGAAGCTGTTCCACAGTCTGTGAAGCCGTATTTAATTGTTCTACAGCCTGTTTGATGATTAACTTTGTCAGATCGTCTTTTGGAAGTATAGAAACAAGCTCCTTAGATGCTTCATAGATTTCAACAGCTTTTGAACGGCTGAAGTTGTACTTCCTGCGTTTACACCACTTTTGATAGTGGTCGATAAAGGCGTTTAGAGAGAGTTTACGAACACAATCCACATGCCAGTAGGTGGCTGAAAAGTCAACCCATTTTTGACTTCCATCCTCACGGGCAGGGCTGTCAAAATAAGTGTTAGCTCCCGGATAAGTTTGGTCAAGGATGCTGATTAGATTATTTTTCATAGCGGTTTTGTGTTTCATGTAAAAATCAAACTGGCGGTTCATGGTTTTCAGTTGATTACGAATTTCATCCATGAGACTATACTGTCTGAGTTCCGTCCAACTGTCAAGAGTATAGCGTGCAATTTTTACTGCATCCGCTTTATCGGACTTTACTTTGCGGAGAGAGTTGTCTCCAAAATCTTTGATGAGTTTGGGATTTATGGCAGATACAAAAAGGTCAGCTTTCGAAAGTTCACGGACAAGAGGTTCGTAATAACGACCGGTGTGTTCCATGACAATACGAGATTCGCCATCAATGGATTGGATCTGCTCAATGAGAGAGCGAATCCCACTGACTGTGTGTTTGACTTCAAATGGTTTTGAAATGATCTCACCATAAGAACGAAGGATAGCAACCATGCTTTTTCCTTTGGAAACATCAATACCTACTGCATTCATATTCATAAATTTGTCACTCCTTAAAATCAGATTATGCAATGGATAAAGACCAGTTTTACTCATTGCCTATTCCATCTACTGTGGTGTGACACGAACGTACCGAAGGCAGTTCAACCTGCATAAAACGAACGCTGCAAATGAGGAGCTGGTTATCAGTCTCGGCAACGGACGCGAAGTCCAAGATGAATAAGACGATATACCGATTGCTCCATACATTTTAACAGCTTAAGCAACAAGATGGATAATTCCTTACTGGCTGTAAGGGATATTAACCATAAATATATTGTAGTAGATGAAAGCAGGACGTTTTTTTGACCGTCAGCCCTTCCCGAGAGGCTTTTCTGCTCCTATCGCCCAGTTCCCACAATGATGCAGGATCCGGAGCCTCGATATACTGACCTGTTTGTATTTGGGAGAAGTACAGATATAGTTATCCTCCTTGTCCTTTACATAGCAGGAAGTCCCGGTAAAACCGGTGATCCATCCTTTTTTTCCATCCAGTTCCACGCGGTCGAACAGACAGGCGGTCATGGAGACTTTTTTCTCCCTGCTTCCTTTTGAGACCGTAACAGACCTTGTGTTCTTATCGTTTCTTGAAGCGGTACGGTTTGGTTCCTTCCTGCCCTTCCGAGGGGTTTCTTCATGGAGGGAGCGTTTTTTTCTCCTTACCTGCTGGATGTGGATGACGGGTTCTTCATCCCTCACGGACGTGACTCCCGTCTTTACCAGAGCGATGGCAGTGGCATCGTTCCCATGGCTTTTCGGCAGTCCCAGTTTCTCCCTGTCTGCCTTTGTGATATTACCATAGGTAAATACCGCATCCGGGAATGCCCTCCGCAGGCGTTTCTTCAGGATGTTCATGAATGTGGCATCTCTAAGCCCCCTGGTAAACTTTTTCTGATCCTGCATCCACTGGTAAAGAATGCCTCCGGGCAGATGGTTTTCCGTGGTATGGCAGTTACTGCATACCGCAGCCATGTACTTTGGATCATCCGATGCTCCCCTGCTCCTGTATAGGATATGGTGAACATGAAGCTTCCCGCCTTTCTTTTTGCATACCCGGCAGGTATACCCGTCCCGGGCAAGGACATAGGCGCGTACATTTTCATAGTCATACTGCGGACCTTTCTGGTACAGTTCCCCGTGGATCCCCGGATCCTTCATCCTGGCCGGGTCAAAACGGCCCAGTTCGATGGAAAGCCGGTATCCTTCAGGGAGAAGGTGCAGGAGTTTCCGGATCCACTGGATATGATGGTCCGTTTTGGACTGCAGGGATGGCGGCAGCCACCCTGCCTGTCTTTTGGAAGTGAACGTGTTCTTCTGTTTCTTCCAGTGCCGTCCTTTCCGGTCTGCCTTCTCATTGTAGATACGCTTTGTCTTTGGCTTCCACTTCGGGTGCCGGTACCGGGTCTTCCGATACCGTCTCCCTCTCCTTAAGGAAGCCCTTGATTCCAACAGCTTCCGTTTGGACATGGAATCCCGGAGCCCGATCTCCTCCTTATGTAAGACCGTACCGTCCTGCCGTACAACGGATACCCCGATGTGCTGCGACCCGGTATCGATCCCAAGATATCCGGGCTGTACGGTGCTGCCGGTCTTATAGTTCAGTTTTATTGTAAATGGGACCTTTCGGTAAACGGAAGCTTTCCCACCTTTCAGTAATAAACGGGCTTTCCTTTCAGATACAGGCATCAGCCGGCATCCGTTCAGCCCTACCACAAACACACTCATGGCTGGTCCCTCCTTATGTTATTATGGCAGGTACGCAAAAGTCCTGCCCTCCCACAGGGGAGTGTTCACCCTTCGACAATGTTCCGGATACTTCCTGCTCCAGGTCGGTATCCCCTTCTCCGGGAGGATATCCTCTTGCCTGAACCCTGTGCCGGCTTGGGTACCACCGGGTCGGGTATTGATATCCGGGACGTAGCACTAATGGTATCCTTCACAGCATGGAAGCTGTGAGTTCCGTTGCGCTTAATCTAGTCAGCATGCCCTTTCGGGTGCTATAGGTAACTGATCCATACATTTCTGCATGCTCGGTTATTCTATAGCCGAGAAGCTGACTGCAATGATAGCATTTTTCTTTCAGGAAATGTACCGATACGAAAAAAGGAAAAACTCCGAAGATACAGGAATTTTGCCATTTCTATCAATTTTTTTCTAACATCTCAAATGCTTTTATACTTGTACTTTTTAACTGCTGCCACGAATACTCACATGACTGACACCTGCATCTCTGTATTTTCTCAATAATCTCCTGTTCCGTGTCATATATGGATGCCACGGACGGACACAAAGCAGATTCTCCAAGCTTGATCTCTCCTGCCGGAGATATGGATGGCGTACAGACTTTTCCTGCACGAAACAGCGTATTGACTATTCCGCGGATGGAATCCACTCCCTGTTTCGCAAGTAGCCTTACATTTACACATTTCGGAGCGATCGTATTCCACCAGGAATCATCGAAATTTTCCAGAGTCCTTCCCTGCGGATACAGACACTTATTCCCGTTTCCCGTAACACCTTCGATGACTGCATCCAGCTTCTTTAACCGATACTTCTGTTTTTCTGAAAGCGGCTGCGGATAAAACCGCGGATCGTCCGTCACCTGGATCATGATCTTTTTCTTTCCGTATTTTTTCTGCATATCCTGTACCGCCTCAAATATATCCGGAGTATCTGCGAGTTTTCGTCCGTTTGTAATGAACGACAGCGGGAATCTTTTATCCCATTCCTTTTCAATGATTTTAAGCAGTTCCAGGATATGCGGGTTCTCAAACATTTCTCCACCGGAAAAGATCAGGTTCGGCACTTCATTTTTTTTGCAAAAAGCCAAAACATCTTTCAGGATTTCCGGCGTCATATCTGTCCCATTAGATTTGCAGTCCGACATACAGTGGTTGCATCCCATATTACAGCGATAAGTTAAATCGATTAACATTGTCTCCTCCTCATTTGCATATACAACCCGGTAATGTCATCCAGATATTTACCGGGATCTGACTTAATCATCTGTACAGCTTCCCATGGCAGCGTATTCTTTGATCCAAAGAAAAACAGAGTTCCGGATTCATTGATACACTGACATATGGTATCCTTCTTTACATACACGCGGCCCATGCTGCAAAAATAAGCATCAAACTCCCTTTTAAAAACATAGATACTGCCCGATTCCAGAAAATGCGGGCTTACAACAAGATTTGATGAATCTGCTGGCACGACATCAATCCTCCTTAGTATTAATCCGCGGAATCCAGTCCTCTTCCACTTTCTTTAATAAACTCTTCGGCACACACTCTTTTAATGCAGAATTTTCCGCCAATGCCATATCGATCAGATAAAAGTCGTTTCCATTCTGCATGATATCCATGCTCCACTGTCCGGTTAAGCCTATCTCCGGAAGCATCCTTTTCAGATTTTCCTTAACTTTTCCGATATTTTTTCGATACTGTTCCATCAGTTCTTCTTCCGCAGCAGAATACGTAATGTAATCATGCACCTTATCCGGTTTGGTGGAATCCGCGGAGTGTCCAAACCGTTTCTTCATCATTTCCGGCTCCCAGTATGGGCTGCATCCAAGAATACGGTCAGAATCAAAATCCACAAAGATACGGTACTCCGGACGGAGTGGCAGGCCAAAATAGATTTCTTTCGCTCCCGGTTTCGGCTGGATATATTCCCGCACTACCCACTCTGTCGTAGTAGAAACACCATAGATACATGGCTGGTTCCTGCCGGACAGGTCATAATGCGCCATGCACAATGCCTGGAAATGGATAAACAGCAGGTACTCCCCAAGTTCACGTACTTCCTTTTCCCCCAATACATGGGCATTGCGGAAATCAAACTTGCTGGAATAGGTCCCGGTTTTGATAAAGTACTCTTTCTCCGGATCCAGTCCAAAAGCTTTTAGACAAAACTCATCCACGATACACAGTGTAGATGGATTCAAAGACATATATTCCATCCTGGTCAGCTGCAGTAAGGGAAGCGGCACTTTCAAAACCTTCGTCTGTGGAATTTTAAAAAAATCCTGTTGTTTGACTGCCTGTACAAGAGGCGGCAGCCAGTATCCCATGCTGTTCCTGTTACGGTCAATGATCTTATAAGTTATTGGATCCAGGTCCTGGATATCAAGATCCTGACGGAACATACCGTAAAGCTGCATTTTCTTTTTCGGATCCTTACAGAGCAGGAAATCCTTATATACACTTAAAAGCATCCCGGATGCAGCTTCTCCGATATCCCGTTTATACAGATATCCGGTAAGCTCCGGGCGGTATCCTTCCGGGACAGACTTTAGATCCTCATTACTGACCGGGACATAGTCTTCCGGAAGGGAATCAAAAGTCTGCACATGGTCATCTGCCCCGTCCCAGACATAGACTGCGGCACTGTCCAAAAGTTCTGCTACGATCCTCTGGACAAGGGCATCAAGGTGTACATTTTCCGCAGCAAGATCAGAAAGAAAGCATTTTTCACTGACTGCCTGTTTCGCATTGACTGCAAAAAAGTTGTTACTTACCTTGTTTTTGACATGCTTTGTATAGGATTCCTCAAAGCTGCGGAGGGCTTCCGGATTCGTTTTGATAAATTCCGCAATCTCTTCCTTCGTCATCATTGCCTTTTTTGCCTTTTTTCCGAACACATTCTCCAAGTTAAACATATCTCTTCCTCCGTTTTTCTTCATAATATGTCAAAATATCGATCTTTTTTGTTCATGCGGAAATTTCTTCATTTTATCCGAAACTGATCATGAAAGGAGAAAAAAATGATAAGAACAAGAGAATTCTGCAAGAAAACGGTAACGGAAGAACTTCGCCCCGGAGATGTAGTACAGCACTTTAAGAGAGGAATGACCAATTCCGACAACCATAATGCATACCTCTACAAGATCATCTGTGAGGCAATACACACGGAAACTAAGGAACCCATGGTCGTATATCAGGCATTATATGGCGACTGCGCAACCTATGTCCGTCCAAAAGAAATGTTCCTCGAAAAAGTCGACACCAAAAAATACCCAGATGCCACACAGGAATACCGGTTTGAAAAATATGCGGGAATCCCTCGTCTGAAGTCCGAAAAGGAAATACCCCGGGAACTCAAACATTCCCCCATCTCGCTTCGGATACTGAATGCCTTACATACCATCGGGATCACCAGATTCTCAGACTTTTCCAACCATACCAGGAATGAGATCCACGCCATCCCGGGGATCGGACCTCGTGCCATGCTGGAATTGGATAAAGAATTAAAAAAACGCGGAATCCACTACAAACAAAATCATACCGTCTGACAACTATCAGACGGTTTTTGTCATATTATGGAAAAACAAGGAGGCCACACATGAGAAGATTAACAATCAAAGGATTTAAAACAGCAGGGTTTCTGTTGAAAGCAGCTGCTTCCGGGATAGAATCTCTGTTAGAAGAAACATATCCCGTACTCAGAGAAGGGGCAAAACGGATCGGATTAAGCCCAAAAGACTTTACTCATATCGAGATTTCAAACAAAGCATTTAACGAGGCAACATCCATCAAAGGCATTTCTCCATTCTGCAAGATCACGTATATTGCAGATCACATCGATGGATTCCAGTACCGGATCCGTATCGGCTGGAAGAAAACAGATGAAGATATTGTCCCGGATATTCTTTACATCCAGAAAGTCATGACAGACGGAGAATTTGATCTTGATTATATTCTTTCTTTCACAGAAAATCCCGAGAAAGGATGTTGCTGGGTCAGCGAAGGAAAACGTCCTCGCCGCATTGTAAACAATATCCCTGACGGGTGGATCGGTGTAGAAGAAGACCTGCCGGAACCGGGAAAGCTTAACGAGAACACTCTCGACTACCAGAAATATATGTGCCTAGTCCAGGTGGTGGAAGGAAAATCCGCGGATGCCCGCCCGTTAGCCTTTACGGAAAACCGTCGATGGGTCAACGGTAACGTAGATATGACAGATTACGTTTTAGCCTGGCAGGATATCCCGAAATGCAGAAATGAAAAAGTAGTTTTGCCAATTTAACCCCAAAAAGTGAATTCGAATTCACTTTTTTAAATGGAGACTGAAAAAAGAGCAGGATATTCTGCTCTTTTTTCATAATCTTTGCTCATATTATCTAACAAACATCCAGGACATTCGCCTGAATACTGACAGTTCCCTGCCATTCATTTAAGTCCGGATAATACAACATTTTGAAATCATTGAGCTTACCATCCTGATTCAAGATCCGCTCTTTTTCTTCAATGTCATGAAAACATACCCCGTTCCGGCATACAGCACTGTTAAAGGCGATCTTCAGAACATTTTTGTTTTTTCCAATGATCTGTGCCTGGCTTGCACTGACATTCTGCTGGGCAAATACCGGTTTTTCATTTCCTTTGCCAAAAGGCTCCAGGATATCCAGCTGTCTGATAAACCATTCTGTCAGATAATCTACCGGCATAACCACATCAATCATGACTTTTGCTACAAAATCCGCTTCCGTCAATCCGCAGCGCACATTCAGCTGTTTCCGGAACTCTTCCAGGTTTTCTTTTTTTAAGGAAAGACCGGCAGCCAACGGATGTCCGCCAAATCCCAGCATCAGGCCTCTGACTTCTGACAGTTTTTCAAACATGGAATAAGCTTCAATGGAACGTCCGGAACCTTTCAAAAAGTCCCCATCCCCATTGGTCAAAACAATTGCAGGTTTGTTATATCTTTCCCTTATTTTTCCGGCAATGATCCCGGCAATACTCTCATGGATCCCCGGAATGTAAACGACCAGTACTTTATCATTCATCATTTCTGTGTCAACGATACGGAAAGCATCTTCCATTCCGGACTTTGTAAGGTCCTGACGCTCCACGTTCAGCTTACGCATCTCTTCCGCCTTATCCAGAGCCTTTTTATGATCCGTTTCCATCAAAAGGTTAAATGCTTCGTTAGCCGTATCCAGACGTCCTTCTGCATTGATACATGGTCCGATCTTAAACCCGTAGTCATAGGATTTCAGTATCTTATCTTTCAGTCCTAGAACTTCCATCAGTGCCTGCATCCCGACATTGTTGGTTATCTGCATTTTTTTCATACCTGCTTTCACGATCGCCCGGTTGTCTTTCTGGAGATCCATGACGTCACAAACAGTACCCAGTGATGCCATTTCCAGAAAATCCGAATTCCTGAACTCATCTTCCATCCCGAACCTCTTATACAGACGTCCCATAAATTTCCATGCAACCACTGCTCCACATATTTCCTTAAACACATGGTCTTCCGGACGTTTGGGGTCGATCACTGCATCCGCGGCAGGAAGGATATATCTTCTACCATCCGGCTCCTGGACAAACGGGACTTCATGGTGATCCGTCACAACCACAGTCATCCCAAATTCTTTAGCCAGACTGACTGCATCCGTAGCAGCAATCCCGTTGTCACAGGTCAGGATGACTTCCACTCCGTCTTCCCTGGCTCTGCGGATGGCGTTCTCATGAAGCCCGTAACCGTCTTTAATACGGTGCGGAATGAACTTGTCACATTTTGCATGAAGCCCGATCAGACCCTTGTAGAGGATGTAAGTACTGGTTACTCCATCAACATCGTAATCGCCTATGATGCGGATATGCTTTCCGGCTGCTATTGCATCCTGAATGATGCTGACACCCTTTTCCATATCCGTCAGTTCTGAGCCATCGGATACCTTTGACAGATCTGCTGCAAGAAATTCCCGGATATCTTCTTCCGTTTCCACTCCGCGGTCAGCAAGGATCTTGATGATCGCAGGGTGGATGCCTAATTTATTGGATAACTCACGATCTATTTTTTTATTCTTATAAAACCATTTACTCATATATCTCACCTCGCTATCAGTTTTCTTATTCTTATTATACAGGATATTTTTTAATAGTGCTGTGGTACGGGGATCCTGCAATGGAAAAAGCAGGACCTGTATCCCAGGCCCTGCTTACTGTACCACATCCGCTATACATCCTATTTTCTCCGCAGCAGGAAAAACAGATCTCCGTCCAAAGTGCCATGATAGCTTTCCTCGGACAATGCTCCTCCCACTAACATATCCGAATCCAGGTCTTCATCCGGCTCTGTTACTTTCCCGGTAAGGTCTTCCGAACCGGTATATCCGTATCCGTCAACCAGCCAGATTGCATCATCTTCTGCGTCACCTGTCTTTTCCACTGCAAAAGTATAGGTTCCATCACCTTTGGCATCCCAGCAGATCACATTACTGTCAGGAAGATTTTCGGACAATCCTTCCGATAAACAGATATCCTCCCCTTTTTGTACCGCTTCGTCCAGACTGTCATATGCCCTGTACCCGTCGGTCAGTTTTCCATACCCGGTTACAAATTTGCACCCTTTTGGGAGAAGTACCTGGACATTTCCGGAACCCTGGTTTACAACCGCTGTATACTGGACAAAATCATAGTCGTTTCCGCCAATTTCTTCCTGAAAAGTATAGCTGTACAGGGAAACCGGGAATTCATCTGGATCTTCATATCAATCATTACAAGAGTCCTCTTCATCCAGGGTTCCCTCATCTCCAAAATAAGCACCGATCATGTGATCCAGCTGTTCATCGGAAAGGTCTCCGACATGTTCTTTGATAAACTGTTCTTTTACCCCTCTTTCTGAATGCTCTTTCAAGTAATCCTCCCAGATACTGCTCTTATTGCTGCTTTCTGTTTTAGTCAGTTCAGGCATTCTTCCTGCATACACCATCGCACTTTCCATACTTCCAACCAGAACACCTGCCAGAACGACCATCATTATTTTTTTCTTCATAAAAAATCTCCTTTCTACTTTTTCTGTAATATGCAGAAACCTAATTTTTTCTACTTTCCAGTTCTGCTACCATCTGCAACCATTCCTTTTCTCCATTTTCCGGATCTTCAATCAAAGAACAGGCAGGCATCTCATACCCCGAAAGATCTGTGTCCACTGAAGCATTTCCTGCCAGCTCAAACATTCGGATTTTCTCCTCATCCGACAGAGCAAGTATCTCTGCAAGCAGGGCAAGTCTATCTTTTATCCTGCATCTGTTCTTTTCCACATCGCACAGATATGTCACAGGCACATCCAGCATGCCTGCCAGTTTCCGCACCGTGATCTTTTTTTCTACTCTTTTCTGATGAATGAAACTTCCAAGATCGTCACACACTGCTTTTACCTCCTTGCCTGGCACAATCATACTTCATAGAAAAACAACCTGCTTTTGATACGAAAAAACAGTCATGGAATACATACCTATTTTTATCAAAACATCGATGATTGACCGACGGAAAACCTTATTGGTTGGCCGCAGTTTTACGCATTATTCGATATTTTTCGCTGTCCAGAAATCAATTCTCTGTTTTTTTCCCAAGAACAGCTTTCGAGATGATCCATATAGCCACGGAAAGCATCATGCAGAGATTGCAAAAGGTTGCAGCATTGAACTTGATCAAACCATAGGCTTTCATGACAAGGCATACCACATCGAATACCAGAAGCAGGACCAGGAATCCTAACAGAAATGAATCAACGAATTTTCCAAGTTTTTCATATTTCACCGTTATCTTAAAAATATCAAAAAACATATTGCTGATGGAAAATTGTAAAAGTACCACAGCTATAGAAATTATCATCATTTCTCTGCAATACTCCATCGGTATAAGACAGAGGGCACAGAACCCTGCAGCTGCCAGAATAAAACACGAAATGATACCGCTGGCTTTAACCAGATCCTTCTTTGATGCGTAATTTTCATTCATGATTTTTCTACCTCCGTTTTTTCTTAATAATATGCCAAAACACACCTCTCCTTTTATCACACGAAAAAAAACGCATATTTTCCATGAACCAACTACGAAAGGAGAAAAAAATGAACATCAATCTACCAAAATACAACCAGACGGTATATGCAGAACTTCTGCAGGCTATGGTCTGGAACAACAAATGCGCCTTATGCGCTGCAACAGGAACCGGCAAGAGCTACATTGCCGCAAAATTTGTCCAGGAGGCAGTAATAGAGCAGGATACACTCATTCTGGTCCCATTCCGGGCAAGTGCAAAGATCTGGAATACGCTTCTTCCCCAAGCAACAACCATGACCTACCAGGGGCTGCTATACAACAGACCTGAGCTTGCAAAATATAAGCTGATCATCTGTGATGAGATGCACCATCTTGGTGCGGATGAGTGGGGAAAGGTTTTTAACGAACTAACGGAAAATTATCATGGAAAGCTTCTCGGGCTTACCGCCACACCGATCCGTTTCCTGGATGGAAACCGGAACATTGCAAAAGAGTTCTTTGACGGAAATGACATACAGGGTGTACAGCTTTCGGAAGCCATCCAGAAAAAGATCCTTCCAACTTTTGAGTATGTAACTGCCTTGTACGATCTTCCCGAAAGCAAAGGAAACAACGAACTGACAGAAAAACTGTACAACCGTCTGGATTTCCTGCGAAATGAATACTCTTTCCAGAATATCCTTAGAAAACATCTTGCAGGCAGGCATCCTGTCAAGGCGATCGTCTTCGTGGATTCCATCCAGGAGATACCCAAAGTCATGGATTCCTGCAGGGAGATCTTCCCGGATGCTGTTCATCTGGACGCACATTCCAAATATTCAGGAAAGGAAAATGCCGAAACCTATGAACAATTCGAGATCACAGACGGTGACTGCTTTCTGTATGTCGTAGACATCCTGAATGAAGGCATTCATCTTTCCGGAGCAAACGTTGAGATCATGTTCCGACGTACCCGCTCTCCTATCGTTTACCTGCAGCAGCTTGGAAGGATCCTTTCCGCCAGCAACGCAGAGAACGATGTTATCATTTTTGATTTTGTTGCGAATCACATGAACATGCGGGAATATACCAAAATGCAGAATGAAACCGTGTCAAGACTTTCTTTCGATATCGGGGATCCGTACCGGCAGATCGTGCAGCATGATTACGCACTGGAGGAATTAGAGCTTCTGGAAAAACTGCATCAGCTGGAAAACAATCTCTGGTCAGAAGAAGAAGATGCCCTCATGAGAGAGTATTATGGCAAACATGGCAGCGGGATCAATTATCTGCTTACTGTTCTTCCAAACCGGACACGTATTTCCATCATCAGCAGGGCAAAGATCCTGGGACTGGCAGGAACCCGCAAGGAATATTCTGAAGAGTTTAAGGATGATATCAAAAAATATTATTGTCAGAAAAATGGAATCGACCTCATCCTTCAGAAATATCCCGGATACACCCGCGCAGGTATCACCAATATTGCTAACAGGATGGGACTTACCTTTCGGGACAGCCAGCCATGGACAGCAGAAGAAGACGAGCTCTTGAAGCAAAACGCTTCTCTTTCCATTTCGGAACTTCTTAAGATATTCCCGGACCGCACAAAGGCAGGCATCACTGGAAGAAAACACAATCTTGGGATCACTAATCGAAGCATGCATACCTGGACAGAGGAAGAGATCTCCATCCTTAAAGCGAATGCAGACCTCACGTCAGAAGAAATCCGCAGCGGATTTTTCCCGGATCTGACCATAAGCAATATCAATTCTGCCAGACGTAAGCATGACTGCCGCAAGGACAGAAACTGGAAACCGGACAAGATCGAACGCTTTTGTGCACTCTACAGCAAAGGCGGATGGAACGCCGTAAAGAAAGATCCTGAGTTTTCAGATATGAGCAAAGAGGCCATCAACGGTGCTGCCCATCGATACAATGTCCGCTCCGCAGCATCACACCCCACAACCTGGACCGAAGAGGAAAAGGACATCTGCAGGGAATGGCTTGCGATACCGGAAAAAGAGAGGCCTCCGCGGAGAGAATTAGCCAAAAGGATCCCGGCTCACTCAGAAAACGGGATCAAGGATATGTGCCGCAGACTTAAGACAGATTGATAGCAGGAGATACTTCTCTCCTGCCGAAAAAAAGCCGCCCAAACGGACGGCTTATTTGTTGTACTTCCAGATCTTTTTGATCTCTTCTTTTCTAAGCTCCCAGAAAGTTGCCTGCACATGAGGAGCCTGATCGATCTCGAATACCCTGTACCAGGACTCTTTCTTGAATTTTTCCTTTCCTTCCATATCCGGATTATAGTACCAGTCCAGTTCTTCGTCGTTTCTACACCATGCCGTATCGTTAAGCTGTGCGACCGTCCAGATCTCTTCGTCAGAGAGAACGACCTGGGAATTTTCTTTCTCCAGTTCGATCAGCACCATCTCCTTTGCGGCACCCCGAAATTCCACCCATCGCAGGTCAGGACGGGTCTGTCTTGTGCGGAGCCTGTACCACGCCCATACCGGATATTTAATGCCTTCCGGAGGCGGTCCGATCTTTTCTGTCATATACCTGGACATCCAGTCATATGCATTGGCAAACTGCCGGCCGGAATCGTCCCAGGTAAGTACTTCGCTCTTATCCGGATCGCACTGGTAGATTCCTGTTTTCTCAATTGTTTCTTTGTATACTCTTGCAGGCATTGTCGTCCACAGCCTCATTCTTCCACCTCCAAACGAATTATGTATTTTCTATTATACACGAAACCCATGTTCAGAAATATTTCTATACAAAAATCCCTGCCAGGCCGGTACATTCTGTCTCATACCGGCTGACAGGGAAAATCCTATTTCACTTTGACTTTTTTAACCTTGCTCCAGCCAGAGTAATATCTCTTTCCGTTAACTGTTTTGTATGTACGGATACGGATATAATAGTTTTTATTGCTGCGGAGATTTTTAAATGTGATCTCCGTTGCTTTTTTGCCAGCTGTCGTTGTCTTTGGCTTTTTCATATTTTTCTTCAGACTGTACTGCACCTGATATCCACTTACGGACTTTGACGGCTTCCAGGATACGACAAGCGTCTTCTTTCTTCTTGATTTCGTTTTGAGACTTGTAGTATTCTTTGGCTTTTTCACAGGAGCCTGTGTAGGTTCCGGGGCCTTTGTAGGTCCTATCGGGTTCGGCGTATCCGTAGGCTTCGGTGTATCTGTCGGCTTTGGTGTTGCAGTGGGCTTCGGTGTGGACGTTGGTTTCGGTGTTGCTGTTGGTTTCGGCGTATCCGTAGGCTTCGGTGTTGCTGTTGGTTTCGGCGTTGCCGTCGGTTTTGGCGTTGCCGTCGGTTTCGGTGTCGCCGTCGGTTTTGGCGTTGCCGTCGGCTTCTGCGTAGTTGTTCTGATTATTTTTGTAGTATCAGGGAAACAGCGCTCTCCCACTTCCTTGATCGTGGAAGGCAGTGTTACACTCTTCAGCAATTTTGCGTCACAGAATACATATCCCTCAAGCGTCTCGATTCCTTCCGGAATTATTACTTCCGTAAGTTGCGTACATCCAACACAAAGCATCTGGGTAAGAGTTTTTACTCCATTACCAAACGTGATTGATTGTAGATTCTCACAATTACTCAAACAGAAATCATTAAGTGTCTTTACAGAATCGGAAATTACGATCTTGTTTAAATGACTATGATCAAATGCATTTGCTGTGATCCTTGTTACATCGTCCGGTACCCTGTATTCTCCGGTTTTCTTAGCGGGAACTGCTATCAGATAGTAGCCTTTCCCTTCTTTTTTATACAGGACTCCATCCACAGCCTTATATACCTTATTACCACTTGCTACCTTGAATTTCTTCAGATTAGTCATTCCGCGGAAAGCATTGAAAAATGTTGCATCATTTATGGAAGCAGGGAGTTCAAGCTCTGTAATGCCTGTTCCGGAGAATACATCTGCCCACAATTCCTCTACGCTATTTCCCAGTTTTACATCTACCAGCTTAGGATCATCGGCAAACGCATTGTATCCAATACACGCTACATAGTTTCCAACCGTTACTTTCTCAAGATTGGGGCAATTTGAAAATGCATATTTTTCAATATAATATATGGAATTGCCTATTACAACCTCTTTAATTTCATCAATATAAGGAAATCTGTATTTCTCATATCGATCTCCGGAAAAGTAATATTCATATATCCTTCCGTAACCAGAAATAGTTAAAACCCCATCTTTTAATGTCCACGTCGCATCATCCCCACATTTACCACTCTTTTCACCTGTTGGTTTTTGCGTTGGTGTGGGAGTTGCGGTAGGTTTTGGTGTCGCAGTAGGTTTTGGTGTTGCTGTCGGTTTCGGCGTTGCTGTCGGCTTTGGCGTTGCAGTGGGTTTTGGTGTTGCGGTAGGTTTTGGCGTCGATGTAGGCTTCGGGGTTGCTGTAGGCCGTGGTGCCGCCTTTGATGTAACGGTAACCTCTTTCTGCGCCGAGATATCTCCAACCTTCAGCGTGATCGTTGTATTACCCGACTTTTTTGCAGTCAGTTTACCATTCTGGTCTACAGAAACAATACTGTCATCCGCAGAAAGCCACTGGACACTGTCAACCGGATAGCATGTTGAATTGCTTTTTTTGTATATTAATTTAAACGTAGCCTTCGCCGTTTTTCCCTCTTCCAAAGAAGTGTCCGAAAGTACGATCTCCGCAGAGATCTGTGTCTTGTCCACATCTATGGTCTGAACCGTTGTACCGGAAACACTGCTCATGGATTCATCTTTACTTCCCATTTTCCAATCCATACAGAACTCCGCGGATGTGGTGTTCCTTCCAGTTTCATCATTAAGGAAGGAAGAGACTGCGATATATTGATACTCCGGAGTGATCAAAGACTCGTAATGGCCTGTTACCCTGCCAGTCTGATTAACCCAGTCATTTTTTTCCCCATACCATTGGTTGATCCCATAGAGCATGTCATTTGCACGGTTCCAAGCCAGATTTTCTGCATATGACGTAGTTCCACCCGGTGCCCAGATACTTTCCGGCCACATATTACAAGGACGAATATGTTCTCTGCGGACAGATGCCTCCGCAGAACGTATCCTTGCAATATACTCCAGATCGGATGACCACTTTAAGGGCACATAATCAGCCATGGTAAGTTTCTTAGATGGATCCCGCGGATCCTGCACTCCTTCTTCATATGCCTCCCTGCGGATCTCATTGATCCGGTCAAGGACTGCCTGGGATGCCGCCAGATAAGAACCTTTGATCCCAACTTTCACTTTTTCCGTTGTAGCAGCAGGATGCACTGTCTCATCTTCGGTTTCAGGCACCTCCTCCGATCCGTCTGAGAATAATTCATCTTCCTGAACTTCATCTGAAAAGTCCGGTACTTCCACAGCAGAATCTCCTATGTCCACGGCACCAACATAGGAACAGTTAGAAACCATAAGCGTGATCCCTAACAATACAGATATCAGCTTTTTCTTCATGGTGTTTTCCTTCTTTCTTTTGTGTTTTCAGATATTACCATTGTAGCACTTGAATGTATCATTTTCCATCATTTCCTCCCAGAAAAATATTTTTTGTAATACATTTTTTGTCAGAATCACTCCTCTTCTTATCGCAGTATTTTGAGGGGTGTTTCCGCGGAGACATCTTCCTCATGTATCTATTGTAGCCGGATACCAGGCGCAGTCCGATCTGGTACGAAAGATCGGCATTTTACGAATTGAACCAAGAATGCTTGTGACTTCAGTCATGAGATGAATTGGCTCAGGGGCTGATGTTTTTTCAAAAAAAATATTTTTCTTCATATTAATCTTAATCAATATGATCAGGAAGGAGGTATCCTTTATGCATATGCTCAGACTAAGGCTGCTGGTGGACT
>ERZ791899.277-NODE-277-length-70758-cov-9.453856_pt1 | contig 70758 bp, 55 predicted proteins | sample MGYA00510151_ERZ791899 | MGnify/ENA primary metagenome ERZ791899 (study PRJEB30046, sample SAMN00792118) | human gut metagenome | study: EMG produced TPA metagenomics assembly of the A metagenome-wide association study of gut microbiota in type 2...
GGCCCAGCCGCCGCTACTACACCGAGTTTGCCCGCCTTACCCCGCCCGACACCATCCTGCTGACCCTGGCCTGCGGCAAGTTCCGCCTGAACGACCTGCCCCTTGGCACCGTGCCGGGCACCGGCCTGCCCCGCATCCTAGACGTGGGCCAGTGCAACGACGCCTACAGCGCCATCCGCATCGCATTGGCGCTGGCCGACGCCTTTGGCTGCGGCGTCAACGACCTGCCCCTCTCGCTGGTGCTGTGCTGGTTTGAGCAGAAGGCCGTGTGCATCCTCATCGCGCTGCTGGCGCTGGGCATCCGGAACATCCGGCTGGGGCCTACCCTGCCCCCGTTCCTCTCGCCGGTCGTTGTGGCTGCCCTGCAGCAAAAGTACGATTTAAAAGCCGTAACAACGCCGGAAAATGACCTGCAGGCCATTCTGGGCAGACATTGAGCCTGCACTGTTCTCACTATAGCTACAACTGACCGCCATACGCGGCGTTTCGCACAAGAAGTGGTGTAAAGCAGTTGTCATATTTGGTGCAGCTGTCACTTGAAGATTTTTCAGCGTTCAGTATAATAATAGTTACCGGAACAAAGGCGTTCCGCAAGGGTAAAGTATGCCCTTGCGGGGCGCTTTTCTTTTTTGTCAAAATGCGGAGGGTGCCGCACCGGTGAGGATTTTAGATAAGGATGGGAAAGTCTATGGAAAACTTTACAGAGCAGAAAAACACCCTTGGTCTGTACGATCCACAGTTTGAGCACGATGCCTGCGGCATTGGCGCTGTGGTGGATATCAAGGGCCGCAAAAGCCACCAGACCGTGGACGATGCACTGGCCATTGTGGAGCGGCTGGAGCACCGTGCCGGCAAGGATGCCGAGGGCAAGACCGGCGACGGTGTGGGCATTTTGCTGCAGATCAGCCACAAGTTCTTCTCCAAGGTGGCCGAAGAACTGAACATCAGCCTTGGCAACGAGCGCGAGTACGGTGTGGGCATGTTCTTCTTCCCCCAGAGTGAGCACATGCGTGCGCAGGCCATGAAGCTGTTCGAGGTGGTCACCCGCAAGGAAGGCCTCGAATTTCTGGCATGGCGCAAGGTTCCCGTGAACCCGGATGCCGTGGGCCAGAAAGCCCGCGACTGTATGCCTGCTATCTGGCAGTGCTTCATCAAAAAACCCGCCAAGGTGAGCAAGGGCATCGATTTTGACCGCAAGCTGTACATTGTGCGCCGCGTGTTCGAGCAAGCCAGCAACGGCACTTATGTGCCCAGCCTGTCCAGCCGCACCATCGTGTACAAGGGCATGTTCCTTGTGCACGACCTGCGCCTGTTCTATACCGACCTGCAGGACGAGGATTATGAATCCGCTATCGGCATGGTGCACAGCCGCTTCTCCACCAACACCAACCCCAGCTGGATGCGCGCACACCCCAACCGCTTCATCCTGCACAACGGCGAGATCAACACCATCAAGGGCAACACGGATGCCATGCTGGCCCGTGAAGAGAGCATCTCCAGCTCCATCATGCAGGACGACATGAACAAGATCCTGCCCATCATCAACACTTCCGGCTCCGACTCCGCCATGCTGGATAACGCGCTGGAATTCATGGTGATGAACGGCATGGATCTGCCGCTGGCCGTGATGATCACCATTCCCGAGCCGTGGGAGAACAACAAGAACATCAGCCAGAAAAAGCGCGATTTCTACCAGTATTATGCCACCATGCTGGAGCCTTGGGATGGCCCCGCTGCCATCCTCTTCTCGGACGGCGACGTGATGGGCGCTGTGCTGGACCGCAACGGTCTGCGCCCCAGCCGCTATTACATCACCAAGGACGGCCGCATGATCCTGTCCTCCGAGGTGGGTGTACTGGAATGCGAGCCGGATAATATTTTGGTCAAGGATCGTCTGCGCCCCGGCAAAATGCTGCTGGTGGACACCGTGAAGGGCGAAGTGGTGGACGACGAAAAGCTCAAGGAGTTCTACGCCAGCCGTGAGCCTTACGGCGAGTGGATCGACCGCAACCTTGTGGAGCTGGCCAGGCTGAAAATTCCCAACGTGAAGGTGGAAAGCTACACCGGCGATCAGCTCACCCGCCTGCAGAAGGTGTTCGGCTACAAGTATGAGGATGTGAACACCATGATCCTCTCCATGGCCCGGGCAGGCGCAGAGCCTTCCGGCGCTATGGGCACCGACACCCCGCTTGCTGTGCTGAGCAACCAGCATCCGCCGCTGTTCAATTACTTCAAGCAGCGCTTTGCGCAGGTCACCAACCCGCCCATTGATGCCATCCGCGAAAAGGTGGTCACTTCCACCAGCGTGTATATTGGCGCACACGGCAACCTGCTGGAGGACAAACCCGAGAACTGCAAGGTGCTCAAGGTGCACAACCCCATCCTGACCAGCACCGACCTGCTCAAGATCAAATACATGAACGTGCCCGGCTTCAAGGTAGCCACGGTGTCCATCAACTACTATAAGAACACCAGTCTGGAAAAGGCCATCGACCGTGTATTTCTGGAGGTTGACCGCGCCTACAAGGATGGTGCAAACATCATCATCCTTTCTGACCGCGATGTGGATGAATACCACGTGACCATTCCCAGCCTGCTGGCAGTTTCCGCGGTTTCGCAGTACCTGATCCGCACCAAGAAGAGCACCGCACTGGCCCTGATCCTGGAAAGTGCAGAGCCGCGCGAGGTGCACCACTTTGCCGCTCTGCTGGGCTACGGTGCCTGCGCCATCAATCCCTATCTGGCGCATGAGACCATCGGCCAGCTCATCGACGAAGGCCTGCTGGACAAAGATTACTATGCAGCCGTGGAGGACTACGACAACGCCATCCTCAGCGGCATTGTGAAGATTGCCTCCAAGATGGGCATTTCCACCATCCAGAGCTACCAGAGCAGCCAGATCTTTGAGGCTGTGGGCATCTCCAAGGATGTCATCGACAAATACTTCACCGGCACGGTGAGCCGTGTGGGCGGCATTACCCTTTCGGACATTCAGGCCGATGTGGAAGCCCAGCACAACGCAGCCTTCGACCCGCTGGGTCTGGACATCAACATGGAGCTGGTCGACAGCGGCGCACACAAGTTCCGCAGCGGCAAGGAAGAACACCTGTTCAACCCCCAGACCATCCACCTGTTCCAGAAAGCCTGCTGGACGAACGACTACTCGGCTTTCAAGCAGTTCACCAGCACCGTGGACAATATGGGTGCTGACGGCGTGCATCTGCGCAGCCTGCTGGACTTCAACTACGCTCCTGACGGCGGCATCCCGCTGGAAGAGGTGGAGCCGGTAAGCTCCATCGTCAAGCGGTTCAAGGGTGCAGCCATGAGCTACGGTGCCCTGAGCAGTGAAGCCCATGAGACCATTGCCATCGCCCTGAACCGTCTGGGCGGCCGCAGCAACACCGGCGAGGGCGGCGAACCCGAAGAGCGCTACCACAGCGAGAGCAATTCCAAGATCAAGCAGGTGGCTTCCGCACGCTTTGGCGTAACGAGCAAATACCTCGTTTCTGCGGAAGAGATCCAGATCAAGCTGGCACAGGGCGCAAAGCCCGGTGAGGGCGGCAACCTGCCCGGTGCCAAGGTATATCCGTGGATCGCAAAGACCCGCCACAGCACCACCGGTGTGGGCCTGATCTCTCCCCCGCCGCACCACGATATCTACTCCATCGAGGACCTTGCAGAGCTGATCTACGACCTAAAGAACGCCAACCGCAGCGCCAACATCAATGTCAAGCTGGTCAGTGAGGCCGGCGTTGGCACCATTGCGGCCGGTGTTGCCAAGGGCGGCGCACAGGTCATTCTGGTGTCCGGCTACGACGGCGGCACCGGTGCAGCACCGCGTACTTCCATCAAGCACGCTGGCCTGCCGTGGGAGCTGGGCATCGCCGAGACCCATCAGACCCTGATCCTGAACGGCCTGCGCACCCGCGTGCGCATCGAGAGCGACTCCAAGCTGCTCTCCGGCCGCGATGTTGCCATCAGCTGTATGCTGGGCGCAGAGGAGTTCGGCTTCGGCACTACCCTGCTGATGGCCGAGGGCTGCGTGATGATGCGTGTGTGCAATCTGGATACCTGCCCCATGGGCATCTGCACCCAGAACCCGGAGCTGCGCAAGAACTTCAAGGGCAAGCCGGAATACATCATCAACTACCTCACCTTTGTGGCCGAGGAGCTGCGCGAGTACATGGCAAAGCTGGGCGTGCGCACCATCGATGAACTGGTGGGCCGCACCGACCTGCTCAAGGTCAAGCCTGCCGCACCCGGCAGCCGCGCTTCCAAGATGGATCTCGACTGCATCCTGCACAACCCTGCCATCGAGAACAGCAATGTTCACTTCGTGAAGGAGGATACCTACGACTTCCATCTGGAAAACACCCTCGATATGAAGGTGCTGATGAAGAAGTTCAAGCTCAGCAGCAAGAATGCCCAGAGCGTGACGCTGGATGTCTCCAACACCGACCGCGCCTTTGGTGCCATCTTTGGCAGCGAGATCACCCGCAAATACGGCAACAGCCTGCCGGATGATGTTTACACCGCCCACTGTGTGGGTGCAGGCGGCCAGAGCTTTGGTGCCTTCATCCCGGGCGGCCTGACGCTGGACCTTGTGGGCGACTGCAACGACTACATGGGCAAAGGCCTTTCCGGCGGCAAGATCGTCGTGCGCCCGCCCAAGGGCATCACGTTCAAGCCCGAGGAGAACATTATCACCGGCAACGTGGCCCTGTACGGTGCTACCAGCGGCAAGGCGTTCATTTCCGGCGTGGCCGGTGAGCGCTTCGCCGTGCGCAACAGCGGTGCCACCGCCGTTGTGGAGGGCGTTGGCGACCACGGCTGCGAGTACATGACCGGCGGCACGGTGGTGGTTCTGGGCCAGACCGGCAAGAACTTTGCAGCCGGTATGACCGGCGGCATCGCCTACGTGCTGGACGAGAACTGGGACTTCTACCAGCGCGTGAACAAGGAGACCGTCAGCCTGGAACCTGTGGAGCACAAGTACGATGTTGCCACCCTGAAAGAGCTGATCCGCGAACATGTGGAGGCCACCGGCTCTCCCCGCGGCAAAGAGATCCTTGACAACTTCAGCGAATTCCTGCCCAAGTTCAAGAAAGTTCTGCCCTACGATTATGACCGTATGCTGCGTGTGATCGCATCCGTTGAGGAGCGCGGTCTGGACGGCGAGCAGGCACAGATCGAAGCATTCTACACGGTGCAGAAGAAGAAGTAAGGAGGGCAGCGTTATGGGTAAGACAACTGGATTTATCGACTATACGCGCAAAACCAGCACGGATGTTCCGCCGCTGGAACGCATTGAAAACTTTAACGAATTTCACGTCTGGCTCTCCCGCGAGGAGCAGCAGACGCAGGCAGCACGCTGCATGGACTGCGGTGTTCCCTTCTGTCAGGCCGGCATGATGATCGGCGGCATGGCCTCCGGCTGCCCGCTGAACAATCTCATCCCGGAATGGAACGACCTTGTTTATCATGGCAAGTGGGAGCTGGCCATGCACCGTCTGATGGCCACCAACCGCTTTCCGGAGTTCACCAGCCGGGTGTGCCCTGCCCTGTGTGAAGCAGCCTGCACCTGCGGCGATGTGACCGGCAGCAGCGTGACCGTGCGCGAGAACGAGCACGCCATTATTGAGACGGCTTACGCCAAGGGCTGGCTGCACGCCGCACCGCCGCCCTCCCGCACCGGCAAGAGCGTAGCCGTGGTGGGCAGCGGCCCCTCCGGCCTTTCGGTGGCCGAATACCTGAACAAGCGCGGCCACGCCGTGACTGTGTTCGAGCGTGCCGACCGCGTGGGCGGCCTGCTGATGTACGGCATCCCCAACATGAAGCTGGACAAATCCGTCATCGAGCGCCGCATCAAGATCATGCAGGCTGAGGGCGTGGAGTTCCGCACCAACATGGATGTGGGCGGGGCTGTTGCCGCCGAAGAGCTGCTGAACGGCTACGATGCCGTGGTGCTGTGCTGCGGTGCCAAGAAGGCCCGCGACCTGAATGTGCCCGGCCGCGATGCAAACGGCGTGCACTTTGCCGTGGACTACCTGACCAGCGTGACCAGAAGTCTGCTGGACAGCCAGTTCGCGGACGGCAAGGCCATCGATGCCAAAGGCAAGAATGTTCTGGTGATCGGCGGCGGTGATACCGGCAACGACTGTCAGGGCACGGCCCTGCGGCAGGGCTGCACCGATCTGGTGGCACTGGAAATGATGCCGCAGCCGCCCAAGGAGCGTGCAGCCTCCAACCCGTGGCCGGAGTGGCCCCGTGTGCTGAAGGTGGACTACGGCCAGACCGAGTGCCTTGCAAAGTTTGGCAAGGACCCGCGCGTGTACCAGACCACCGTGAAGGAATTTTTGAAGGATGATGCAGGCAATCTGACCGGTGCTATCATCTCCTACCTGAAGCCGGAGCGGAACCCCGAGACCGGCCGTACCAGCATGGTGCCCACCGGTGAAGAATTTACCTACAACTGCCAGCTGGCGTTCATCGCCGCAGGCTTTACCGGCTGCGAAAGCTACGTGGCCGATGCATTTGGTGTGGAGCTGACCGCCCGCGGCAACGTGGCAGACCACAGCTTCAAGACCAACGTGGAAAAGGTGTTCGTTTGCGGCGATATGCGCCGCGGCCAGAGCCTTGTGGTGTGGGGCCTGCGCGAAGGCCGCGACTGCGCCGCCGAGGTAGACCGCTACCTGATGGGCTACACCAACCTCTAACTAAGCCATTCTCTTTCCTATCCTAAACAAGCAGAAGCGGGGGCCTTTGCAAGGCTCCCGCTTCTGCTTTTGTTTTTTTAGTCTGTATTGTATTCCGGTTCCGTGGGGGTAGGATCTGTTGTTTCCGGAGGGGCCGGCTCTGTCGTGGTGGGTTCGGTAGCGGCGGGTTCCTCCGGTGTTACCGTGATCTGCACACTGGGGTCTGCCGCAATATACACGGTGATCACCGTGCCCACTTCCACCTTGGTGCCCGGCTCCTCGCTGGTACGCACCACGCAGCCGGATGCATAGGAGCCATCGTTCACCACCATAAAGCAGCTGGCCACAAGGCCCCGGGCTTCCAGTTCCTTTACCGCGCCATCCTGCGTAAAGCCGATGATATTGGGCATCTCGGCCATCTGCGGGCCTTTGCTCACCACCAGCCGTATGGTCTCCCCTGCCTTGAGCACAGTATCCGCGCTCGGCTCCTGCTGGATGATCTGGCCCGCCGGGGCGGTATCGCTGTATTCCTCGGTGACGTAGAACAGATACATGCTGGTATATTCCCGGTTGTTCTGCACCTGCGTGTAGTCCATGCCAATAAAGTTCGGCACAAGGTTCTGCGGCACCATCACCTCGCTGCTGGCCGGTTCCGACTCCGCAGCCGACGCGGCAGGCTGGTGGATGTGCTGGCTCAGCACGCTCCACAGCGTGAGCAGAATGAGGATGGACAGCAGGATCACGATGCCCGCCAGCAGCGCTTTTAAGCTGAGCAGATGCTCCTTGCGTTCCGGCTCCGGCGGGGCTGTGCGCACCGGAGTCTCCGGCTTCATGGTGCGGGTCAGCTCGGCGGTGTATTCCTTGGAAGAAAGGGCCTGATACAGCTGCGGCACGGTCTGGATGCGCTCCATGGGCCGCAGGCGCAGGCCCAGCTGCAGCACCTGCGAGACGTACAGCGGCAGGCTGCCGTTCACCGATTTTGCGCGTGGGTTGGAGTCTGTCACCATGCGCTGCGCTGCAGGCACCGGGGCCTGCCCGCACACCATGCGGTAGAACACTGCCGCAAGGCTGTATTCATCGGTATAGCGGCCCTCGAACTCTGCGGTGGAATACTGCTCCGGGGCGGAATAGCCTTCGTACAGCTGTTCGTGCAGGCCGCTGCCCGCCGTGCGCAGGCCCACCGTGGCATAGCCCGCCAGACGGCAGCGGTCGTTTTCCATCACGCGGATGTTCTCCGGGCAGATACCGCGGTGCACCAGACCGATCTTGTGCATGGCGGCTACGCCTTCAAACACCGGCTGCAGCATGGTGCAGGCATCGTCCGGGCGGATGGTGCCGGGGTGGTTTTCCAGCCACTGATCCAGCGGGGTGCCGCCCAGATTTTCCAGAATGGCGTAAACGCTGTTATTGGCTTCCACCACATCCAGCACGGCTTCCAGACCATTGGCCGGAGTGATGCGCTGGATGGAGCGGTACAGGTCCGCAAAATCCATGCGGGTGGTCTTGAACAGCACCTCACTGCCGGTCTTGGGCCGCAGGGTGCTTTCTGCCGTGCGCTCCGCCGTGAGGGTAATGGGCAGATATTCCTTGATGGTCACCCGGAAACGGCCCAGATTCTCTGCGCCGCGGTAGAGGATGCCCTCGCCGTCGATGCTCAGCATTTCCCCTACGGTGTAGCGCCCGGCCAGCACGGTGCCCACCGGCAGGGTGCCGCCGGGGTTGCGCCCGGCAAAGCTTTTGCCGCAGTGCGGGCAGCTTTGTGCTGCTCCGGGCAGCGGCTGCAGGCAGTATGGACACAGGCGTGTTGCTTCCATTGTGGTCTCCTTATACCGTTTTGCGCCGCAGCAGGCTCATGGGCGGCAGCTCCGGCGTGGGAATGGTGTATTTTTCCATGGCATGCGGGGTGCTCTCCACCCGCTTACCGGCTTCGTTCTCGATCCACTCAGGGTTCAGCGGAATGCTGCGGCCATCCGGGCAGAGGGCTTCCAGAGTGTCGCCCAGGCTCCACTTGCCGCGCTGCTGGCAGGAGGCAACGCCGTTCTCCCAGCCGTCCACCGTGCCCACAAACTCCCACTCGCGGATGTAAGTAGCGCTGTCGGTGGCCTGTCTGGCCTGCTCGCGGCCAAAGTAGAAGCCCGGCGAGTAATGGCGGTGGCTGGTACGGGTAAGCTCCTCGTACACTTCAGCAGGCAGCTCAAAGTTGTCGTTGAGCGGGTCGGCCAGATAAGCGTCCAGCGCCCTGCGGTAGGCGGCGGTAACGCTTGCCACATAGTAGAAGGTCTTGGCACGGCCCTCGATCTTCAGGCTGTCCACGCCTGCCTTGCAGATCAGATCAAGGAAAGGCGCGGTGCACATATCATTGGCGTTGAGGATGTAGCTGCCGTTCTCGTTCTCGCCGATCTCGTACAGCTGGCCCGGACGGGTCTCCTCGCTGAGATAGTATTTCCAGCGGCATGGCTGGGCGCACTGGCCGCGGTTCGCGTCGCGGCCCGCCATGTAGTTGGAAAGCAGGCATCGGCCCGAAACGCTCATGCACATAGCACCGTGCACAAAGGCTTCGATCTCCAGCTCCGGCGGTGTTTTATCGCGCAGGATCGCAATATCCTGCAGGGTCATCTCACGGGCCAGCACCACGCGCTTTGCGCCCATGTTGTAGGCGGCGCGGGCCGCAGCCCAGTTGGTGATGCCTGTCTGGGTGGACATGTGCACATCGATGTCCGGTGCAAAGGTCTTGCAGGCATCCAGCACACCAAGGTCTGCCACGATAAAGGCATCCACACCGGCCTTGGCTGCTTCCTTAATAGCCTCGGGCAGGCGGTCGGCTTCCTCGTTGGTGGGCAGGGTGTTCATGGTCAGGTAGACCTTGCGGCCGCGGGCGTGAGCGTAGATGACACCCTCGGCCAGCTGTTCCGGCGTAAAGTTAGCCGGAGCAGACCGCATTCCAAATTCAGGCAGGCCGCAGTAAACGGCATCGGCACCGTAGTTGATGGCATAGCGCAGGCGTTCCAGATCGCCTGCCGGGGCCAGCAGTTCCGGGATTTGCAGCATAGTTCAAATTCCTCTCATTTTTCCGTATTCACAGTTTTGTTCACTTGTGCTGCCTTCTGGCAGTTTGCGTTGTGTTCGCTCAGGGTGCGGGCATAATAATAGCTGCCCTTGAGGTCGGTCACAAAGAAATAGGCATCCTTGGCTTCTTCATCGGGCTGGGGGGCCAGCGCTGCCTTGATGGCCGCAATGCCGGGGTTCGAGATCGGCCCAGCAGGCAGGCCCTTGCAGCTGTAGGTATCATACGCAGCCACGATATTTCCCGGGATATTATCCCAGCCGCCATAGTAGGGTGCCACCCAGTTCCAGAGGTAATTGTTGTCACTGTCGCTCTGGATATAGCTGGAGGTGTTGCTCTGCAGGCGCGGGTAGGGCGAATCCGCAGCCAGACGGTTGCGGAACACCTGTGCCACGTTCGAGTCCTGACTGTTGCCTGCTTCCTCCTGCACAAAGGATGCCAGTGTGATCAGCTGGGGCAGGGTCATATCCTGCTTTTTAAGTTCTGCATACATCTCATCGGTGATCTGTGCATCGAACTGGGCATAGAAGGTGGCTACATAGTTGTGCACGGTGTCGTCCTTTAAGAATTCGTAGGTCTCCGGGAAGAGATAGCCCTCGCACTTCATAAAGCGGTCCGGCGCGTCGGCATCGTCCGGCACGTACTGCCAGAAGGTGTATTCGCTGAAATCGCCCTCGTTGGCTTCCTTCAAAAAGTCCTCGGCGCTGCACAGCCCGGCGGCTTCCATCTTCTGGGCAATGGCAATGGCCGTGGTTCCCTCTGGGATGGTCACGCGCACCGTTTCGGCCTTGGCGTAAGTGGACAGGACCGCAATAATGGCATCGTAAGAACAGGCGCTCTTCTGCAGGGTAAAATCGCCATACTGCAGCTTTGATGCCGCACCCTTTTGCCCCACATACCAGCGGAACAGATAGGCCGAGCGGATCACACCCGCATCCTTGAGCTTTTGCGCAATGACGGAAACGCCGCTGCCCTGCGGGATGCTCACCGTTACCTCCGTGCCGGGTCTGCCATTGCCGCTGATCTCGTTGTGCGCAAACAGCAGCGCCCCGCCAACGGCCAGCGCCAGCAGTACCACCAGCACCAGCAGGATCTTCCCTACACCGCCTTTTTTGCGGGTGTTTTTTTCGTGTGCCATAAGCACCTTCCTTTTATCTTAGTTTTCCAGCATCAGGCGCATGTAGCTTTCGGCTACATCAAAGGGTTCGGCATCAAAGCGGATCATGCCGTAGTCCTGCCGGGTGCCCTCGCCGAGGAACAGCGGCTGGGATGCGCCCACGGTAATGACCGCCTTTTCCACGATGACTTCCTTTTCGCGGGCGGCTTCCATCAGTACTTCGGCGGCGCGGTCATTGTCGGCCTGCAGCTCCACAAAGTAAAGCGTATCCTCCTTGCGGAAATAAATACCATAGCCGTGGGCGCTGGAAACGATGGTGGCACCGGAGGAGTACAGATCTCCCAGCACCACGGCCATGCGCTCCGGGGTCAGCTGCACGGTATCGGGCCAGAAGCGCTCCCGCAGCTCACACAGCTTTTTGGCGGTGACGGAATCAAACTCCGCCTGACTCCACAGGTTGCGCTCCACCTCGCGGGGAAGACAGCGCAGGGCGAAGGCCCATGCAAAGCCCTTATCCTGCAGCAGTGCAGCCTGCTCCGGGCTGGTGGGCACCGCCACCGTAAAGCCCGCGCCGCGCAGCTTCTGCTGGGCACACAGATAGTCCACAAGGCCCGCCAGGATCAGGCTGCCCTCGCCGCACAGACCGTACAGGTAGGTGCCGCTGCGGCCCTGCAGTGTGACCGGCACAGCCAGCGCCACCGCGGCGATCTCGTCATTTTCCTCGGCCACATAGACGTTCTGCTCGCCTGCAAACTGCTCAATGGCCTTTTTGGCAAATTCTTCTGATTCATTGCGCTGGCTCTGCCATAAAGCCAGCACTGCCGGTTTATCTTCCGGCTGCATCAAACGATACATCTGTCAGGATGCCCCCTCTTATCGAAAATTATGTCAGCTGCTTCAACACGATCTCCTGCACTTCGGCCTGAATGTCTTCGATGCTGCGCATGTTGTCCCCGCTGGTGCAATGCACGACGGCCCAGCCAAGGTGCGCGGCACAATACTCGGCGGCGCAGCGGCTGCGGGCAAGATACTCGGTATCCTTCTCGTGCACATCCTTCCTGCTCTCATCGCCGTGGTAACGCTGGGTCATAAGCTTCTGGCTCACGGCGGGGTCTACCTGTAAGTAGATCACCTCATCCGGCGCAGGCAGGCCCAGCAGATGGAATTCAAAATCAAACAGCCAGCCGAGAAAACTCTCCCACTGCTCCGGCGGAAGCTTGGAGCACTGGTGCACCGCGTTGGAGGTAGTGTAGCGGTCGGCAATGATGATGCCGCCATTTTCGTAAAAACTGCCCCAGTCCTTTTTGTAGCTGGCATAGCGGTCCACCGCATAAAAGCTGGAGGCTGCATAGGCGTTTACATCGTCCGGGTGCTGGCCGAACTGCCCTGCCAGATACATTTTTACAAGGGCGCTGGAGTCGCTCTCATAATTCGGGAAGGTGATCTCCCGCACAGAAAAGCCCTGCTCCTTTAAATGTGCTGCCAGCAGCTTTGCCTGCGTGGCCTTGCCGCTGCCGTCCAGCCCTTCCAGTACGATCAGTTTTCCCTTGTTCATGCTTCGGCACCTTCTTTGATCGCGGCATATTTTGCACGCACCTCGGCGGTTTTGCCGCAGCACATTTTTCCTTCCGGGCAGGGGCCGGATACACAAGCCGGGCCGGACTTTGCAAAGATATGCGGTGCCACCGGATACACCAGCTCGAACATCTTTTCGGCCAGCTCCCGGATCTCCCACTGGGCGCGGTTGCAGCAGCGCAGGTGGAAAAAGTTCTGCAGGCTGCGGGCATTCATGGTGACCACCATCTTGGTCTCGCAAGCGTTGGGCAGTACAAAGCGGGCATCCTCGTTGGCCTGCTTGCTGGCCTTGGCGCGGGCCTGCTTTTCCGGCATTCCTTCAGCCATCAGGCGGGCGGTGTGGCCTTCTTCCAGCTTGTGGGCAAGGTCGAGGTAGCGCTTTGCGTCCTCTTCCATGCTGGCAAGGAAAGCTTCCTTTGCTTCCGGGATGGCTTCGATCTCGGGCGGTACCACATAGCGGAAATCGTCCAGCCGCACATAGCGCTGGCTCTGCACACTGAAGGATGCAATGCGGTGGCGGGTGATCTGCGCCAGCAAAGTGCGGCTGACCCCCTCGATGCCAAAGGTGAAGCTGGCATGTTCAATGGGGCTGGCATGGCCCAGATCGCTGAGCATGGTCAGGAACTTCGCAGTTTTTTCTTCGTCCAACCCGTCCAGCAGGTCGGTGATGTGCGCATCGGAATAGCAGAGCTTTGCCGCTGCAGCCACCACCTTTTCCGGTTCCGGGGTATGTGCGATCAAACGAACAGTCATCATAAGTGTGTTATTCCTCCGCAGTGATTTTGGTCAGGGGCGCAAAATTGGCCATGGTCTTTTTGATGCCCACCTTTTCAAAGTTGATCTCCACGATCTGATCTCCGGCGGCAGGCTTCACAGCCACTACCTGACCGCGTCCGAACACCTTGTGCTCCACAAGATCGCCCGGCTCATAGTGTTTTGCGCCTTTTGCAGCGGTTTTTGCTGCCGGTGTACCTGTAAAGGAGATTTGCTTTGCAGATTTTTTCTGCGTTGTTCCGTCAGAATATGCAGAACTGTAACCAGAGCCATATTCCGTACCTGCGCCGCTGCGGCCATAGCCGGAACCGTATCCGCTCTGGCTCTGGCCCCGGTTTGCATAGGCCGAGCCAAAGCCGCGGCCCTCGCCTGCGTTGTATTCGCGGTTCAGGTAGCCGCCGCGATTGCTATAGCTGCTTCCGTAACCGCCCGTACCGTACCCACTGGCGCTGCGGCCCCATCCGGACGGCCCGGAGTAACCGGACGCACCACCGGGCACCGTATCACGATAGCTGTCGCCCCAGCCGCCAAAGCGGGAGCGCTGTTCCAGTACCGGGCTGCGGGTCTCCTCGATATACTCCGGCTCGATCTCCTGCAAAAAGCGGCTCGGCTCGTTGCGCTGGGTGCGGCCATACAGCATCCGGGAAACGCTGTTGGAGATGTACAGCTCCTTCTTGGCGCGGGTGATACCCACGTAGGCAAGGCGGCGCTCCTCTTCCAGATCGGCCTCGGAATACTTGCTCATCTCGCTGGGGAACACGCCCTCCTCCATGCCAATCAGGAACACATACGGAAATTCCAGACCCTTGGCGGAGTGGATGGTCATGAGCACCACCTGATCGGCGCTCTCGTTATAGCTGTCGATATCGCTGATGAGGGCGATATCTTCCAGATAGCCTTCCAGCGTGGCTTCCTCACCGTGCTGGTCGCAGTAGTTCTTGACGTTATTCACCAGCTGACCAAGGTTCTGCAGGCGGTCAGCCGCATCCTCGTGGCCCTTGGCTGCATCGGCTTCCAGCATGGCCTTATAGCCGGTCAGCTCGATCACATCGGCTGCAAACTCGTCCAGCGTGCGGGTCTCCAAAGAATCCTGCAGGCGCTGATAGATCTGCCAGAACTTGAGCAGCGGCATTACGGCGCGGCTGAGCTTTGCATATTGGTCGGCATGGCCGATGATGTCCAGCATGCTCACGCCCTCCTGCGCGGCCAGATCGGCAATGACCTCCACGGTGGTGGCACCGATCTTGCGGGCAGGCTCGTTGATGATGCGGCGCAGGCGCACATCATCGCGGGGGTTCGCCACGATGGACATGTAGGAATGGATATCCTTGACCTCTTTGCGGTCGTTGAAGCGCTGGCCGCCCACGATCTTGTGGGGGATGCCTGCACGGGTAAAGTAGCTTTCGATGGGGGCCGATTGGGCGTTCATGCGGTAGAGGATGGCGTGGTCGGCCAGATGTCCTCCCTCTTTCAGGTGCTGGCCGATCACATCCGCGATGTGGCTGGCCTCGTCCTGCTCGTTCTCGGCGGTGTACACCTGCACCTTATCGCCCTCCCCATTGCTGGTCCACAGGGTCTTGCCCTTGCGCTCGGTGTTATGCTGAATGACACAGTTCGCAGCGTTCAGGATATTGGACGTAGAGCGGTAGTTTTGTTCCAGACGGATGGTCTTGGTGCCCGGGTAAATGCGCTCGAAATTAAGGATGTTCTCAATGGTAGCGCCGCGGAAGCGGTAGATGCTCTGGTCATCATCGCCCACCACGCAGATGTTCTTTTCCGGGCCGGTGAGGAGGCTCACCAGACGGAACTGCGCCACACTGGTGTCCTGATACTCGTCCACCAGCAGATAGCGGTATTTGTTCTGGTAGAAATCCCGCACATCCTTGTGCTCGGCCAGCAGCTGCACAGTCTGGTAGATCAGGTCGTCAAAGTCGAATGCTCCGGCTTCCTTCAGGCGCTTTTCGTAGGCCGCGTAGATGCGGGCCGTCAGCGCGCCTTTGGTATCTTTTGCGGGGCTGGCAAGGGCCTGTTCCGGGCTGACAAGCTGATCCTTCCATCGGCTCATCTGGTTGATCGCAGCCTTGATGGGCAGGAACTTATCGTCCACATTCAGGTCTTTGTAGACAGCCTTCATCACGCGCTGGGAATCATCGGTATCGTAGATGGTAAAGCTGCGCGGGTAGCCGATCTCCTCCGCCCAGCGGCGCAGGATGCGTACACAGGCCGAGTGGAAGGTGGAAGCAAACACTTCGTCGCCCTCTTCACCGCCCAGCATCCGGCGCAGACGTTCCTTCAGCTCCCCTGCTGCCTTGTTGGTAAAGGTAATGGCCATCACGTTCCAGCTGCGCACAGCGTTCTGGCGCAGCATCCCGTCCAGCCAGCTGGGGGCGGCAGTGCCGGTCATGATGGCGTTGCGCAGAGCCTTGATATCGTCCTCCGTGGCCGGGCGCGGTGTCTGTTTGGAGCCGTGGGCCGAGCCGAACCGGATGAGGTTTGCAATGCGGTTTACCAGCACGGTGGTCTTGCCGCTGCCTGCACCAGCAAGGATGAGCAGCGGGCCATCGGTGGTGAACACTGCCTGCCGCTGCATATCGTTCAGGCGGCCAAACTGTTTTTCGATATAGGTATCGCGCAGAGCGCAGAATTCCTGTGTGAGATCTGTTGCCATGGTTTCCCCTGTTCCTTTTATGTTTATACTATCAAAATACAGTATACCACATTTCAAAACGATTGAGAATAGCCGCCGCGTTCGCTCTGGCTATTTTCAGCGGAAAAAATATTTTTATAATTTGTAACTCCGAAAAGCCTGTGGGCTTTTCGGAGTTACTTTTTCACGAAAGAGGTCGTAGAGAAAAATTGCATCTGATAAAACAGCAGCCGTTTTTCGTTACGGCCTTTTTGTGAAAATGTGTTTGGAGCAGCCCGCAGGCTGCGACAAACACGAAATAAATAATATAATTTCCTTATTTTATGCCCAAAGCAAACGCGGCGGGCATTTCAAATCGTAAAACAAAAACCGCCCGGCAGCTCTTGCGAACCGACGGGCGGAAAAATGCTTTTCAGAAAGCGCTTAGCTGAAAATGTTGATCAGGATACCAGCAGCAACGGCAGAGCCGATAACACCGGCCACGTTGGGGCCCATTGCGTGCATCAGCAGGAAGTTGGAGGGATTCTCGCTCTGGCCAACCTTCTGGGAAACGCGAGCGGCCATAGGCACAGCGGAAACGCCTGCGGAACCGATCAGCGGGTTCACCTGACCGCCGGTCAGCACATACATCAGCTTGCCGAACAGCACACCTGCGGCAGTGCCGAAGGAGAATGCGATCAGGCCCAGCACGATGATGAACAGGGTGCGGGTGTTCAGGAAGGTGTTTGCAGAGGTGGTGCAGCCAACGGACAGTGCCAGGAAGATGGTGATGATGTTCATCAGCTCATTGCCGGCAGTCTTCTGGATGCGATCCACCACGCCGCACTCCTTCATCAGGTTGCCCAGCATCAGCATACCCACCAGAACGGCGGCATCCGGAACGATCAGGGAAACGATGATGGTGACCATGATGGGGAAGATGACCCTCTCGGTCTTGGAGACGGTGCGCAGCTGCTTCATCACGACGGTACGTTCCTTCTTGGTGGTCAGTGCCTTCATGATGGGCGGCTGGATAACAGGCACCAGCGCCATGTAACTGTAGGCCGCCACAGCGATGGAGCCCAGCAGCTCAGGAGCCAGACGGGAGGTAACGAAGATAGCGGTAGGACCGTCTGCACCGCCGATGATGGCGATGGCAGCGGACTGCTTCTGGGTGAAGTCCACCAGGCCGGTAGCGACCAGCAGGCGGGCGCCCATGTAAGTACCGAAGATGCCGAACTGAGCAGCAGCGCCCAGCAGCAGGCTCTTGGGGTTGGAGATCAGGGGTGCAAAGTCGGTCATGGTGCCGATGCCCAGGAAGATCAGCGGCGGGTAGATGCCCAGCTTAACGCCCATGTAGAGCATATCGGCCAGACCACCGTTGTTCAGGATCTCCACCCACATGGGGTGTTCCAGACCGTCACCGACGAAATATTGCATGTGGATAACGCCGCTTCCGGGCAGGTTTGCCAGGATCATGCCAAATGCCATGGGCAGCAGGATCAGCGGCTCAAACTCTTTGACGATGGCCAGGTACAGCAAAAAGCAGCCCACGCAGATCATAACTGCGTACAGGTAGCCGCCCGGCTCACCAAACTGCGCAAAGCCGGAGCTTTGGAAAATACCGACCAGAGTATCAATAAACTGTGTCATGCTCTTCCTCCTCTGTTAAAACGGTGCGGTGGTGTCGTTTACACCCGCATTGCCCCAGCCGTTCTTGCTGCGGCGCACAGCCTTGAGGGTGTACTTGCCGTTGCCCATTGCATGGATTGCTGCCATAATGGCGGCGATCACATCACCGGGAATGCCCTCTTCCACCTGAGGAGCGGGAGCAGCTGCGGCCTGCTGCACGGGTGCAGCGGGCTGTGCAGCAGGCTGTGCAGCGGGAGCCTTGGCGGCTTCCTTGGCAGCCTTCTTCTTTGCGTTCATCGAATCGAAGATCTTGCCTTCCAGCGTGATAATTGCCATCAGCAGGATAAGGATCAAGAACACCAGTACGATGCCGGTAATGGTAACGACCACGTCAAAACCTAAATCCATGGTTTTCCTCCTGTTTCTTGTATACTGCGTCCGATACAAGATCGTCAGCAGAAAATCAATTTGGGTACATTATACCTTATTTTCCAATTTATTTCAACAAAAATAGATATTTTTTCTTTTTGGCGCTTTTGTTCAGATTCATGGATAAATGGTGCAACTTTGATTATCTGCGGCCAATACGGGGCGTTGCATCCAAAAAACCGGTTTCCAGCTTGTCGTTCAGGCCAAGGCTCATGGCAGTGCCCAGTGCCACACAGTTGACGGGATCGGGCGAAACCGTCACCTCCACCTTCAGCTCTTCGCTCAGGTATTCGGTAAGGCCGTGCAGCTGTGCACCGCCGCCGGTCAGCATGACACCATTGCGGAAGATATCGCCTGCCAGTTCCGGAGGGGTCTTTTCCAGCACCTGATGGGCTGCGGTGCCGATCTGCTCGCTGAGCATCATGACCGGGTCGTACAGGTCGTCAGTGGAAACATTCACACGCACCGGCAGGCCGGTGAGCAGGCTGCGGCCCTTGATCTCCATGGTCTCGTGGAAATCAGTCTTCTGGGGGCAGCAGGCCACGTTCTTTTTCAGCTCTTCGGCGGTGCGCTGGCCAATGGCAACGCTGTACTTGTTGCGCACGAACTTGAGGATCTCTTCGTCGTAGTGGTTGCCGGCCACGCGCACGCTGGTGGCCTTGACCTTGCCGCCCAGAGAAAGCACTGCAATATCGGTGGTGCCGCCGCCGATATCAATGATCATGCGGCCCTCCGGCTGGGTGATGTCGATGCCGGAGCCAAGGGCAGCGGCAATGGGTTCGTCGATCAGGTACACCTGACGGGCACCAGCGGCCACCACAGCCTCCACCACGGCATCGCTTTCAATGCCGGTAATGGCGGCGGGCACACAGACGGCCACGCGGGGCTTGACCATGTGGGAGCTGTACACCTGCTTGACAAAACGGCAGATCAGCTCACGGGTCATGGTATGGTCACTGATCACACCGTCCTTCAGCGGGAAGATGGCAGAAATATAGTTCGGGGTGCGGCCCACCATAGCAAGGGCCTTATCGCCTGCTTCCAGCACGGTCTTCTTGCGGGTATCCATTGCCACAACGCTGGGCTGGTTGAGCACAACGCCCTTGCCCTCCTGCGCAATGATAATGGTAGTGGTACCAAGATCGATACCGATATCGTTCTGTGCCATAAGTTTTCTTTTTCCTTTCTCTGGTTCCTCTATCGAAACAACGGCCTGTTGATGCAGGCCGGAAATCATACCAACTTACAGTATAGCATAGTTTCCGTAAAAAGTATACCGGTTTTGAGCTCCTTCCGTCTGCTCACTTTGTTCGCATCCACCTGTTCCCCTTTTTGTCACTTACGTGACATCTGTTCCTCTCTTTGTCACCTGTGGTGACATTTCTCCCCGGCGCGGGGAGAATCTGTCCCGGCCGGGGGAAGTCTGTCTCCCGGAGGGAGGCTTTGGCAGTGCAGAAAGCTTTTCCTCTTCGCCAGAGGCTCCCTCTCCGAGGGAGCTGTCACCGAAGGTGACGGAAGGAGTTATTCTGCTTCCGTCTGTTCCGGCGGCAGCTCTGCCTGCAAAAGATAGGCAAGGCCGCTGTAGCGCAGGTTCTGGCGGATGTTGCCCATCATGCGGTTCACAACGTCCCTGCGGCCCGCCACGATGCACAGCTTCCGTGCACGGGTAACGCCGGTGTAGAACAGGTTGCGGTAGCACAGCCGCGGCGGAACCTGCGCCACCGGCAGGATCACCGCCGGGAACTCGCTGCCCTGACTTTTGTGTACCGTGATGGCATAGGCGATCTCCAGCTCGTTGAGGTTCTCTGCCGGGTAGACCAGCCGCTTGTCATCCATGCGCACCACCATGGAGCGATCCCGCGTGTTGATGCTCTCCACAATGCCGATGTCGCCATTGTAGGCACCCACGCCCTGCTCCCCGCCAATGCGGTTCCAGATGATCTCGTAATTATTGCGCACCTGCATCACCTTATCGCCCACGCGGAACACCCGGGCGGCGCTTTGCAGCTGGGGCTTGCCCGTCTGTTCCGGGTTCAGCAGGTTCTGCAGTTCCACATTCAGTGCCTGTGTGCCGGTAGGGCCAAGCTTGGTGGGGCACAGCACCTGAATGTCCCGGATCGGATCGAAGCCGTAGCTGCGCGGCAGGCGGGTGGTGACCAGATCACAAACCAACCGCTGGGCCGCATCGCCGTCTGATTCCAAAAAGAAGAAGTCGTCGGTCTTACCGCCCTTCTGCAGCGGTTCACCTGAGATGATGTGGTGGGCGTTCTCCACGATCAGGCTGCGCTTTGCCTGCCGGAAGATCTCGTTCAGGCACACGGTGGGCACCAGCCCGGAGCGGATGATCTCGCCCAGAATATTGCCGGGGCCGACGCTGGGCAGCTGGTCGGCATCACCTACCATAATAATGCGGCAGCTGTAGCGCAGCGCTGCGATCAGGGCCTGAAACAGCTTCACATCCACCATGCTCATTTCGTCCAGAATGACCACATCGCACTTGAGCAGGTTCTTGTCGTTGTGGATAAAGCTGACCACGCCGCCGGTGTAGTCCACCTCCAAAAGACGGTGGATGGTGCTGGCCTTGCGGCCGGTCAGCTCACTCAGCCGTTTAGCCGCGCGGCCGGTGGGCGCACACAGGGCCACCCGTTCCGCCTGATCTTCCAGCAGCTGCAGAATGGCGTTGACGGTGGTGGTCTTGCCGGTGCCGGGGCCGCCGGTGAGCACAAGGCAATTCTCGGTCATGGCTTTGCGGATGGCTTCCTTCTGCAGGGGCGCATAGGCAAAGCCCTGCGTCAGTTCCAGAATTTGAATGTTTTTATCCAGCCCGTGGGCGGTATTCTTGCCCCGTTTTGTCAGCATGGCAAGCCGGGCGGCAATGTCCTCCTCGGCTTCCAGCAGGTCGGGCAGATAAATATACGGTGTGCCGTCAAACAGCTTCACCCGCAGTTCTTCGGTGCGGATGCACTCGTCCAGCGCAGCAGCCAGCTTTTCCGGCGGCTGATGGATAAAATTGGATGCCGTTTCCAGCAGCTGGGTGCGCGGCAGGCAGGTGTGGCCGTTGCCCGCGTTGTGGCGCAGGGTGCGCAGCAGGGCCGCTTCCAGCCGCTGGGCGCAGTCGCCTTCCATGTGGTAATACTGGGCAATGCTGTCCGCGTGGCGGAAATCCAGCTGCAGCGGTTCGCCGCAGAGCAGATAGGGATTTGCCGCAATGGCCTGCATGGCCCCGGGGCCGAAGGTGCGGAACACTTCCATCGCGCGGCGCGGGCTGATCTCGAACTGCGCCAGATAGGCGATCAGCTCCCGCATGCCGAACATCCGCTTGAACTCCTGCTGGATGCGGTCGGCCTTGTCCGCCGAGATGCCGGGCACCTGCGTGAGCCGGGCCGGGTCGTTGGCGATCACCTCCAGCGCCTCGGCACCGAACAGGTCGATGATCTTATCCGCCGTCTTGGCCCCGATGTACGGCAGTGACCGGCTGGCAAGGAAGGCGTACACCGCTTCCAGATCCTTGGGCATGTCGGTCTCGCACTCCTGTGCGTGGAACTGGCGGCCATAGGTGGCGTGGTTCTCGTAGCGGCCGCGGCAGACCACGCTTTCGCCCGCGTGCAGTTCACCTACAATGCCGCACACCACCGTGACCACACCGCCGCCGGACACCTCGAACACCATATAGCCGTTGTCGGTGTTCTCGTAGATGATGTCCTCCACGGTGCCCTCGATCTGTTCCAGCTGCTGCTCTGCCATGCGCTCACCTCCTGCCAAATTACACAATCATAAGTAGTATAACGCTTTTGGCGGGATTTGTAAATCATCCGGGCAGACTGCAGTGCAGCCCTACCGTGGAGAAATATCCGACAAACTTCCAATTTAACAACCCATCTACGTCATAAATTCGATGTTTGTCAACTTGACAAAGTTCGGACATTTGGCAAAGTTGGAACTTTCTCAGAACAAAGCAACCTTGTCACATTGACAAAGTTGCTTTTTAATCGTCATATCGTTCAAAATCAGTAACTTTCTCAGATAACGCTCCCACAGTAGCACCTGATAAAGTTCCCTGAAACCAAGGGCTGCCCTACAGCCCGAACAGCAAAAAAGCTCCCCTTTGCAGGAGAGCTTGCGAACATTCTTTAAGCGTTTGCGGTGCGGGCATCGTGTTCCTTCTCGATGTCCATTTCCTTCTGCAGGCGTTTGCGCACCACAAAGTAGGCCGGAATGAGGAAGAAGCAGGCAAAGAACCATGCCACCGGGCTTGCGATGCAGGCGGCAAAGTAGCCCCACAGCGGCACGAACCAGAAGCCCACCATGGCGCGGGCGATCATCTCGGCCACACCGGCAAACATGGCAAGGCCGGAGAAGCCCAGACCCTGAATGGTGTAGCGGTAGATAATGAGCACCGCCAGCGGGATGTAGAATACGCTGTTCCAGAAGATAAAGCTCTGGGCATTGGCCATGATGGCGGTCTCGCTGGCATCCAGGAACAGGCCGATAAGCAGCTTATCCGTCACGCGCAGGATGAGGAAGGACGCAATGCTGTATACGCAGCCGATGCCGAGGGCGGTGTACACACCCCGGTCCACACGGTCCAGGTCCTTTGCGCCCATATTCTGGCTGGCATAGGTGGTCATCGCTGTGCCGATACTCTCCAGCGGCACGCACAGGAACTGCGCCGCCTTGCCGCCGGCGGTCTGCGCGGCCACGATGTCGCTGCCCAGACCGTTCACCGCACCCTGCAGCACCACGCTGCCAATGGCCGTAATGCTGCACTGCAGGCCCATGGGAATGCCCATACTGCACAGCTTTGCGCAGTGGGTCAGGCTGAAACAGCCCTCTTCCCTGCTCCAGCGCAGCTCCGGGTAGTGGCGCAGGATGTACAAAAGACTGCCCAGACCCGCCACAGCCTGACTGACCACAGTGGCAAATGCCGCACCGAATGCCCCCATATGGAACATGATGATGCACACCAGATCCAGCCCGATGTTCAAAAAGCTTGCCACCAGCAGGAAATACAGCGGGCGCTTGCTGTCGCCCAGCGCACGCATCAGTGCGCTGGTAACATTATAAAGCAGGGTGAAGGGGATGCCCCAGAAGATGGTGCGGATGTAGATATCCGCAAGGTCGATGATGTTTTCCGGGGTGTTCGTCCACACCAGCACCGAGCGGGTCAGCGCCACAGTGACAATGGTCAGCACCACCGCAAAGAAGATGGAAAGCCACACGGTGTTGGCGGTGTAGCGGCGCATCTCCTTGTAGTCCTTTGCGCCGAAAGTCCACGAGATGGGGATGGAAAAGCCGCAGGCGATGCCGTTCACAAAGCCCAGCACCAGATAGTTCAAACCGCCCACGCTGCCCACAGCGGCCAGCGCTTCCACGCCCACAAAGCGGCCCACGATGATGGTATCGGCCAGATTGTAGAACTGCTGGAACAGGCTGCCCAGCATCAGCGGCACCGCAAACGCAAGGATCAGCTTGAGCGGACTGCCTTGGGTCATATCCTTTGTCATAGTATAAAATCCTCCTGCCACACTGGGAACCGGCTTGATGTCGTGATTTTTGCCGTGAAAAACGCCCTGCCGGAAAGGGGCAGGACGTCGTGTACATTCATGAATGATATTATAGTGGAGTGACGCAGGATTTACAAGATTTGCATTGCATCAACATTTACGAATTTTTGCCGCAAGAATTGGTGATTTTGCTTATTCCGAGTAATGCGCAAGGAACTGTTTGGTGCGCTCCTCCTGCGGGTGCTCAATGAGCTGCTTGGCGGGGCCTTCCTCCACCACCACGCCGCCATCCATGAACATGATGCGGTCGGCCACGTCACGGGCAAAGTGCATCTCGTGGGTGACGATGATCATGGTGGTCTTGCGGTCGGCAAGGTCGCGCAGGACGCGCAGCACCTCGCCGGTCAGCTCCGGGTCGAGGGCCGAGGTCGGCTCGTCGAAGCAGAGAATGTCCGGGTGCAGAGCCAGTGCGCGGGCAATGGCCACGCGCTGCTGCTGACCGCCGGAAAGCTGGTGCGGGTAGTGGCCTGCCCGGGCAGAAAGGCCCATCTGGGCCAGAAGTTCCTGTGCCTGCTGTTCCAGCTCGGCATGGATGGCCTTTTTGTTAGCCTTGTAGTCCGGGCGCTCCTTCGCCAGCAGTTCACCCGCCAGCATTACGTTCTGCAGGGCGGTGTACTGCGGGAAGAGGTTGAAGTTCTGGAATACCAGACCAAAGTGCAGCCGTTTTTTGCGGATCTCGCTTTCCCGCTGGGTGGCGGGGTCGGCAGCGTCCCACATGGTCTCGCCGTTCACCTTGATGATGCCGGTGTCCGGCCGTTCCAGAAAGTTCAGGCAGCGCAGCAGGGTGGTCTTACCGGAGCCGGACGAGCCGATGATCGCCAGCGCTTCGCCCTGTTCCAGCGTGAGTGAGATATCCTTGAGTACTTTGGTATCGCCAAAGTTTTTGCCGATGCCGGAGGCTTCAAGCAGTGCCATGATCCAATTTCCTCCCTTTCATCAGCGGAAATAATCCAGTTTCTTTTCGGCCCAGCCAAACAGCAGGGTGAGTGCACCCACGAACACCAGGAAGAAGATGGCAGTGGAGAACAGCGGCCAGATCAAGCCCTTTGCACTGTACTCCTTGGCCATCATGATGATCTCCTTGTTGGCAATGGTGTTTGCCAGCGAGGTATCCTTGACGAGGGTGATCACCTCATTGCCCATGGGGGCCAGAATGCGCTTGACCACCTGCAGCAGCGTCACCTTGAAGAAGATCTGGGTCTTGGTCATGCCCAGCACCTGACCGGCCTCGGTCTGGCCCTTGGGAACAGCTTCGATGCCGCCGCGGTAGATCTCGGAGAAGTAGCAGGCGTAATTGATGGCAAAAGCCACCACCGCCGCCACCATGCGTCCGCCGGAGCCGGAGGGCCAAGGGTTATTCATGCCCAGCAGGCCGGGGCCAAGGTAGATCACGATAATCTGCAGCATCAGCGGCGTGCCGCGGATGACCCACACGAAGGTCTTTACCGCGCCGGAAAGCGGCTTGCACCGGCTCATGGAGCCGAAAGCCACCACCAGACCCAGCGGCAGCGCAAACAGCAGGGTCAGAGCGAACAGCTCACAGTTGAGCAGAAACGCGCCGGAAAGGCGACTCAGAATCACAGACACAAGAACACACCCATCAATCCGTTTTTTGAACTCCTTCCGTCACCTTCGGTGACAGTTCCCTCAATGAGGGAGCCTCACGCATATCGGCAACAAAAAGCCTCCCTCACCGAGGGAGGTGGCATCGCGCAGCGATGACGGAAGGAGTAATTACATTCTTATAGAACTCAGTCGGCCAGAGCCAGATCGTACTTGTCGGCCAGAGCCTGCATGGTGCCGTCAGCCTTCAGCTCGTCAAAGGCGGCATCCACAGCTGCGGCGGCATCGCTGCCCTTGCGGAAGGCCACGCCGTACTCTTCAGCGTTCAGCTCGTCCACGATCTTCAGGCTTGCATAGTCGGTGCCCTCACCGATCATGGCGTTGGCCAGAGTCAGATCCAGCACAGCGGCATCAGCAGTGCCTGCGGCAACTTCCATCAGGCAGTCGGTCTGCACGCCCTTGGAGACGTAATCGGCCTGTGCAAGGTTCTCGTCGCCCTCAATGGCGGCTTCACCGGCAGAGCCAGCCTCGGCAACCACGGTCTTGCCCACCAGATCCGCAGTGGAGCTGTAGTCGGTGTCGTCCTTCACGACCACGACCTGTGCGTTCTTGGCGTAGGCCTTGGTGGTGGCGGTGTTGGCCATGATGTCATCGGTCAGGGTCATACCGTTCCAGATGCAGTCGATGCTCTTGGCATCCAGCTCCACCACCTTGGTATCCCAGTTGATCTCCACGAACTCCGGCTCGACTCCCAGCTTTTCGCACACGGCAGTTGCCAGCTCGGTATCAAAACCGGTAAAGTTGCCGTCGGCATCGGTGTAGTTCATCGGCTCATAGACGGTGTAGCCAATGACCATCTTGCCTTTTTCCTTGATGTAGTCCAGATCGCTGGCTGCGGTCTCGGAGGCGGCTGCGCTCCCAGATGCAGAGGCAGAAGATGCCACGGTGGAAGTGGATGCGGCACCGCCGCAGGCGGCAAGGCTCAGTGCCATGGCACCAGCCAGAAAAGCAGAGACAAGACGTTTCATAAAAGGTTCCTCCCTCTTTTGTTTCCCAAATGTGTTCCCTCTCGGTTTAGCATTTTATCATGCTAAAGTGTTAAACTGTGACTATAGAATAGCGCGTTTGCAGCCATTTGGCAAGAGGAAATGCAAAAGTTAGTGCAGTTCGTCTTTTTCAAGGCTTTTCTGCGCCAGTTCTTTGGTCTGGTTGCACAAAGAAAAGAGGAAAAGCTTTGCGCCTTTCCTCTTTTCTCCGCTTTACTCTTCCGCAAACGCCGCCAGCGCAGCCTTCTGCAGCTCCGTCACCGAGATGGTGCACAGTGCCGCAAGGTCGGCATCCGAACCATCGTCCGGGATGCCTGCGATCTCAGTACGGGTCTTGCCCTTCAGGTAATCGCACCAGCCCTCGCTGTGCTCGTACCATTCCTTGTCCAGACTGGATGCCCCGCGCATCCCGTAGCTGTCGCCCAGTTCCACCTTGGTTTTGACCATCTCCGGTGCCGACACCGTACCATCCGCGCCCACGGTAAGGGCAGGCTCTGCCACATCCGCCACTGCACCGGTCACACGGCCGTCAGCATCCAGCGTCAGGGCTGCCACTGTGATGTCCACCTGCGCGGTCACATCGTGGTCATCGTCGGCGGTCAGTTCCTTGGTGTCATTGCGCACTGACACGCCCAGCACAGCGCGGTCGCCGCGGGCCGAGCCGACTGCCTTTGCATTCTCGCAGGCGCGCACCACAGCATCCCGATAGCCGTCCACCGCAATGGTGCAGGTGGAGAGCAGGTCAGCATCCTTCGGCTTGCCGTCATCGTCGGTGGCAAGCTTCTTCACCTCATCCGGGGTTTTGCCGGTAAGATAATTGCCAAAGGCATCCGCCTGCTCTGCCCAGCCCTTTTTCAGCGAGGACACCGCCGCCAGCGGGTAATCGTCGCCCTTCTGGCGCTTGGTGCGATCGTCGGTGGGCATCGTCACCTTGCCGGTGCTGTCCCCCGTGACCGAGATCTCCACCTCGTCCAGCATCACATCTGCCACCCTGCCCTCGGCATCCAGCAGAACGGCAGCTGCGATGGTATCGATCTTGCCCGCGCGTTCCTGATCAGACGCTTCGGTCAGGATGCCAAGGCCGGTGCGGTATGCAGCGTTCTGGCCCGCCTGCCCCGTCTGCGATGAACTGCCGCCCATGTTCGTGCTCATGCTGCCGGAGGAACCGGAATCGCTTCGGCTGCAGGCGGTCAGGGCCAGAGCTGCCGCCAGCGTGCAGCCCAGGATCATGCGAGGTATCTTTTTCATTATAATAAAACGCTCCCTTTCCTGCCCCCATCGTAAAGGGGCTTTTGGGCTAGTTTACCCGGAAAGGGAGTTTTTATCACATCAAGGGGCTCAGCAGCCGCAGCACACTGTCCAGCACCGTGCCGGGCAGGCTGGTGCGGCATTCCGTCACCTGTATCTCGCGGCACTGCGGCAGCGTGGCCCGTACATCGTCCCGCAGAACTGCCACCTGACTGTTCTTTTGCAGCAGTACACCGCACTCAAAGTGTAGGAACAGGCTGCGGTAGTCCATGTTGATGCTGCCCACTACGGCAGTTACATCGTCGCTTACCCAGCACTTGGCATGCAGAAAGCCGGGCGTATATTCGTAAATGCGTACACCTGCCCTCAAAAGCGGCAGATAGTACGACCGGCTCAGCCGGAACACCAGCTTTTTGTCCGGGATGCCCGGCAGCACCAGCCGGATGTCCACCCCGCGCTTGGCCGCGTTTTTCAGTGCGTCCAGCATTTCCTCGCCCACGGCAAGGTAGGGCGTGTAGATATAAACATACCGCTGTGCCTGCGCAAGGATGTTCAGATACACCGTCTCAGCCATCGGTTCCTCGTCCAGCGGGCTGTCCGCGTAGGGCTGCACGATGCCGTCCGATACCGGCGGCACCAGCGGCATGGGGCGAAATGCATCATAATCCGTCTCGCTGGGGCGGAAGGCGTTCCAGAAGTTGAGGAACATCACCGTAAAGTTCCACGCGGCATCGCCTTCCACACGCAGGGCTGCATCCTTCCAGTAGCCAAAGCGCTGCTCCGCATTGATATACTCATCTGCCAGATTCACGCCGCCGGTGTAGGCCACCGTACCGTCAATGACTACGATCTTGCGGTGGTCGCGGTGGTTCATCACCAGCGAGAGCAGCGGCACCACCGGGTTGAACGGGATGCAGCGGATGTGCGCCCGCTCCATGCGCACGATGAAATCGGCGGGCAGACCCAGCAGACTGCCAAAATCATCGTAGATCAGGCGCACATCCACGCCCTGCGCAGCCTTGCGGCGCAGGATCTTTTCAATGCCGTTCCACATGCAGCCGTGGCTCACGATGAAAAATTCCAGAAAGATGCTCTTTTCAGCCTTTTCCAGATCGGCCAGCAGCTGCGGATACATGGCTTCGCCGCAGGCAAAATACTGCGTGCGAGTGTTCTGCCACGCCGGATAGGGGCCGTACTTTGCCACATATCGGCTCTGCCCCTGCTCGCGGGCATCCAGACCTTCCAGCACACCCGGCTCCTGTACAAGGTCTTTTTTGTGGGCATCCTCCACCGCCTGCATTTTCAGGCGCAGACGCTTGGCCGGGCGTTTGTTGCCAAAGGCCAGATACAGCGCACCGCCCAGCAGCGGAAGAATGCCGATCAGCGCGATCCAGCCCACCTTGTAGGCGCTGTTCTCATCCTTGCGCACAAGGTACAGGACGATGAGCAGGCTCAGTGCGTTGAGCAGGCCGTTCACCCACACGCGGCCCGTGCCGGTGGTGATGGCAAACGCCACCCAGCACAGCCACAGCAGCTGCAATGCCACCAACACAACCGTGATGGTGATGCGGTTCAGAATGCGGCTGAAAAAGCGCACGACCGGTGAACGAAAAAGCATGGGCCTGCCCTCCTTTCACATTTATAATTATGTGTAAGTATAGCGCGGTTTTACAACTTTTTCAAGTTTTGCGTTGTTCAAAAAAAGCAAGCCAGACCCGCAGGCCCGGCTTGCTTGCAATATCAAAAACTCTTTTACTCTGTTTTTCCGTCCTCATAGCCCACCATCAGGCCGCCCTGCTCAGCATAGTAGCTGCACAGGCCGCCGCACTCGGCCACATCCACCTGCGCCCCTGCAAACACCGCGTGGATCATCAGCTTCAGGCGCTTGGCCGCTTCCGGGTTATCACAGTGGGCAATGTGCACTTTGCCATCGGTAAAGCCGTGATCCTTCAATTCCAGCACAATGCGCTCCAGTGCGCCGTGCTCGCCACGGGTCTTGCACAGCACCTCCAGCTCGCCGCTCTCACTGGCCTGACCAATGACCCGGATGCCCAGCATCCGTGCCACAGCGGCAACAGCAGGCTTCACACGGCCATTGCGGGCCAGATTGGCCAGCGATTCCAACGAAAACAGCAGATGTGTGTGCTTGTGGTAAGCCAGGATCGCCTCGCAGATCTCGTCAAACTCCATCCCGATCCGGACGAGATCCCGCAGACGCTCTGCCAGCAGACGCAGCTCCGGCCCGGCGGACAGGCTGTCCAGAACAAAAACACGGGCCTCCGGGTGCGTTTCCTTGTATTCTTCCGCTGCCAGCAGTGCAGCATTGTAGCTGCCGGACAGTGTGCCCGTGATGGTAGCAACAAAGATCTGCTCCGCACCCTCATAAGCAGCCAGCCAGTCTGCCACATTGGGGCAGGAGGTGCTGGTCTTGCCCTTGTAAGTACGCAGAGACCGGGCCATGCCCACAGCATCCAGAGTACCGTCATCCAGATATTCCTGTTCATCCGTGACGATCTTCAACGGCACACAGGCAAAATCCACGCCCGGCAGGGCATACAGGCTGGACGAAGAATCCACAACGATCTTGGTTTTCATAAAATGCACGCTCCAAATCTATTTTGTGATAGCAGGTCATTTTTTTATTTTCCGTGCCTTACACGCACTTCCGCCTGCATGGTTTTTCGGTTCACTGCAGACATCATAGCAGTTTTTCAAAAACCTGTCAAGGGATTTTATGCATTCTTTCAAAAGTTTTAAAAATCCGTTGACCAGAGAACCGATTTGCGCTATAATACCGCCATAAAACCATTTTCTGTATCCCGCGCAGCCCTGCTGCACCAACCTTAGAAAACTGCTTACGATATGAAAACTGAAACCAAATGCCGCGTTGCGGCCTGCGCCGCCGGGTTTGCCCTGCCCCGGTACGCCGATCTCCCGCAGATGGGGCTTTATCTTGACCAGACCGTGCAGTACGTCAACAGCTATTTCCGCACCTTCTGCGGCGTGGAGCTCACCTCTTCCATGGTCAGCAACTACGTTAAAAAGGGCATTTTGTCCCACCCGGTGCGCAAGAAGTACGCCCGCGATCAGATCGCATCCCTGATGTACATTGCAGTCTCCAAAACGGTGCTCTCAATGGAAAACATCGATGCCCTGTTTAAAATGCAGCGGGCGCACTGTTCCGCCGGGGCAGCTTACGACTACTTCTGCGACGAGATGGAAAACTGCCTGCCGTTTGTATTCGGCTGCACCAGGGAGATCCGCGACCTTGCCGTGGATGCCGCAGATGAAAAGCTGCTTCTTCGCAGCACGATCCTTGCAGCGGCAAACAAAATGTATCTGGACTGCTGCTTCAACGCCCTGCGGCAGGAGGAAAACCTCTGGGACACCATTCTGCCCGATCTGGCGTAAGAACACAAAAAAGGCCGTGCCTCCATAAAAGGAAGCACGGCCTTTGCATTTTATACGTTCAAGATCAGGTATCCTGCAGTTCCCCGCGGCTTGCAGCCTTGAGGTATGCGAAGATGAAACCGTCCAGATCGCCGTCCATCACGGCATCCACATTGCCGGTCTCGTAGTTGGTGCGGTGATCCTTGACCATGGTGTAGGGCATGAACACATAGCTGCGGATCTGGTGGCCCCATGCGATCTCGTTCTGCACGCCCTTGATGTCGTCGATCTTATCCATATGCTGCTGCTTTGCGATCTGATACAGCTTTGCCTTCAGCATTTCCATGGCGTAGTCACGGTTCTGGAACTGGCTGCGCTGGGTCTGGCAGCTGACCACGACGCCGGTGGGCTTGTGGATCAGACGGACAGCGGAAGAGGTCTTGTTGATGTGCTGGCCGCCGGCACCGGAGGAACGGTACACCTGCATCTCAATGTCCTCGGGGCGGATATCCACCTGAATGGTGTTATCCAGCTCGGGCATCACTTCCAGCGAAGCAAAGCTGGTCTGGCGGCGGGCGTTGGCATCAAAGGGCGACACGCGCACCAGACGGTGCACACCGTTCTCGCTCTTGAGCAGGCCGTAGGCGTTGGCTCCCTTCACCATCATGGAGGCGCTCTTCATGCCGGCTTCATCACCGTCCTGATAATCCAGAACCTCCACGGTCATGCCGTGGTTGGAAGCCCACTTGTTGTACATGCGGTACAGCATTTCGGCCCAGTCCTGTGCCTCGGTGCCGCCGGTACCGGCATGGAAGGTCAGGATGGCGTTGCTGTGGTCGTACTCACCGTTCAGCATGGTCATCAGCTGCAGCTCATCCACTGCCTTGCCCACAGCGTTCACAGACTCCTCTGCTTCGGGGATCATGGCGGGGTCGTATTCTTCATCCAGCATTTCCAGCATGGTCTCGGCATCATCGTACAGGCCCTGCAGCTTTTCAAAGCGGCTCAGCTTGCCCTTCAGGTCGCCCACTTCGTCAAAGACCTTCTTGCTCAGGTCTGCATCATCATAAAAGCCGGGGCGGCTCATGGTGTGCTCCAGTTCCTGCACGCGCTTGCGGGAGGCATCAATGGCAAGGGCTTCTTCCAAGTCCTTGACCGCCTTGCCGTAATCGGCAAGCTGCACCTTCAGTTCGTCAATCGTGATCATTCTCTAAATCCCTCTCGAAATGATAAATAAGGTAAAGTCCTTTGTACTTGTCAAAAGACACAGTTTATACACAGATACTTCATTAGTATACCGAGAATCTATGCTAAAGTAAAGGGGTAAATGGATTATCCTGCTGGAATTTTGAAGATTTTCACCTTTTCTTTTCTCTTTCAGGGGAGTATAATACCAGTATGAACCATACAACAGGAGGAAATCATGCCGAAATATTATGGCTGTCCCTGCGAAGGCTGCGGCAGACCGCTGGCGCTGACCGATGATATCGTGGTCTGCCCGGACTGCGGCGCACCCTATCACCGCGAGTGCTACGAAAAGCTTGGCCGCTGCATCCACACCCCCGCCCATGGCGCGGGCTATGAATGGACGTTCCCGTACAAAGACGATGCTCTGCGCACCTGCCCCAGCTGCGGCGAGCGCACCCTGCGCACCGAAGAGCGCTGCCGCTGCTGCGGTGCCGTTCTTCCGCCGGAGAGCCAGTGCCCGGAGCCGCCCACCCAGAGCCAGCCCGGCACCGACGCAGACGGACGCTTTGATTACAACGACCTTTACCGCCAGTATCAGCAGACGGTGGAGGAACCCACCCGCCGCAACGTGCAGGCGGCCTTTGGCAAGGAAGAGCTGATCGACGGCATCCCCTACAGCGACTGGAACGATTATATTGGCAAGGCCGCGCCCGTCTACCTGAACGATTACAGCCGGATGCAGCTGCAGCACACCAAAATTTCCATGTGCTTCTCGGCGCTGGTGTTCGGCCCGTTCTATTTCTTCTACCGCAAGGCGTGGAAGCCGGCCTTTGGTTTTCTGGCCGCAGAGCTGGTGGTGGCCCTGCCCACCCTGCTGAGCATGATGCAGGCCACCGGCAGTCCGCTCACTGCGGGCATCAGCAGCACTGCTATCGTCGTGCTTTCCCGCATTATGACAGTGTTCAGCTTTGCACTGGTGATGCTGCGCACCCTGTACGCCAAGTGGCTGTACCGCAAAAGCGCAGCCGAGCGCATCCGCCGCATCCGTGCTGAGTTCCCGGACGCTGCCCAGCGCCGTGCGGTCCTGTCTGCGCAGGGCGGCGTGAGCATCGCCGGTGTGGTCGGTGCCTTTGTACTGCTGATGGTGCTGGGTGCCTGCGCTACCGTGCTGATGGGTCCGAATCTGGACGCTTTGGCCGGGATGCTCTGATTTGCAATGCCGCCTGCAAAGGCTGGCATTGCGGATTTCAAAATAGTAATAGGAGAATATGGATCATGATGAAGAAAGTCACCAAAGCCGTCATCCCTGCCGCCGGTCTTGGCACCCGCGTGCTGCCCGCTACCAAGGCCATGCCCAAGGGTATGCTGCCCATTGTGGACAAGCCTGCCATCCAGTATCTGGTGGAAGAAGCTGTGCGTTCCGGCATCACCGATATCCTCATCATTCTGGGCCGCAACCAGAGCATCATCGAGGATCACTTTGACCGCAGCCCCGAGCTGGAAGAAAAGCTGGCAAAGCCCGGCAAGGAAAAGGCGCTGGAGGAATGTCTGGGCATTTCCAACATGGCAAACATCCTCTTTGTGCGCCAGAAGCAGACGCTGGGTCTGGGCCATGCTGTGAACACCGCCAAGGCCTTCACCGGCGATGATCCCTTTGTTGTCATCTACGGCGACGACGTGATCTGGGGCGAGGACCCGGTCTGTGCTCAGCTGATCCGCGCCTACGAGGAGTTCGGCCGCCCGGCGGCAGGCGTTTCCGCAGTGCCATGGGAAGATGTGAGCCGGTACTGCAGCCTGAAGACCACCCCCATCCACGACAACTATTTCTTTGTGGACGACATGATCGAGAAGCCCAAGAAGGGACAGGAGTTCAGCAACTACTCCATTCTGGGACGCGTGCTGCTGACCCCGGAGATCTACGAGATCCTTGCCCACACCAAGCCCGGCGCAGGCGGCGAGATCCAGCTGACCGATGCCATGGCCGAGTATGCCCGCACCCGCGGCGGCATGACGGCCGTAGAGTTCACCGGCAAGCACTACGACATGGGCAACAAGCTCAAGGTGGTGGAAGCTCAGGTGGAGCTGGCCCTGCAGCATCCGGAGATCGGCGAAGAATTCCGCACTTACCTGAAGGAGTTCTGCAAGACACTGTAACTTATCCTGAAAATAAAAGATCCTCCGGCAGACCTGTCGGAGGATCTTTTTATTGTTTACCCATTTACCTGACTGGGGTGCTTCTGCGGCGGCATCTTGGTAAAGAGTGCCTTCAGCACCAGCGGCGTTGCCACACTGGACACCACGATCAGCAGGATCACAGCGGTAAAGTAGACCGAGTCCACCACGCCGACATCCAGGCCCTTCTGGGCCACGATCAGTGCCACCTCGCCGCGGGTCATCATGCCAACGCCGATCTTGAGGGAGTCGCCCCAGTTGAAGCGGCAGAGCTTTGCGGCCAAACCGCAGCCGATGATCTTGGTGATAAGTGCCACAATGACGAAGCAGACACAGAACAGGAAGATTTCCGGCGTCAGGCCGCTGATGTCGGTCTTCAAGCCGATGGATGCAAAGAAGATGGGCGCAAAAATGATATAATTGCTGATATCCACGCGGCGCTCCACGTAGGGGGCATCGTCCATGGTGCACAGAACGATACCGGCGATATAGGCACCGGTGATATCTGCAATGCCGAAGTATTCCTCGGCGATGTAGGCCATGGCAAAGCAGAACGCCATGCTCACGATGGTGATGCGCTGGGTGTGGGGATTGCGCTTGTCCAGCCATGTCATAGCAAAGTGAGCCACAACGCCCACGCCCACGGCAGTGGCAAAGAACAGCACCGTATTAATGAGCACCTTGCCCAGACCCGTGCCGGTGCCGGAGCTTGCGCCCAGTACGCAGGTGAGGACTACGATGCCGATGACATCATCAATGACGGCGGCACTGACGATGGTGGTGCCGAGAAAGCTCTTCAGGTGGCCCAGCTCCTGCAGGGTTGCCACCGTAATGGACACGCTGGTGGCCGTCATGATGGTGCCGATGAACAGGGCACGGTAGAACTCAGGGCTGCCCACGGCAGAGAAGCCGTAGAACGCACTGTACAGCAGGGTGCCGCCCACCAGCGGAACGGCTACGCCCACGCAGGCGACCAGGGTGGCGATGGGGCCGGCTTTGATCAGTTCCTTCAGATTGGTGCCAAGGCCCGTGGTGAACATCAGCATGACCACGCCGATCTCCGCAAAGGTGGAGATGGCATCACTGGTCTGCACCAGATTCAGCACACAGGGGCCGATGATCAAACCGGCAAGGATCTCACCCACCACCTGCGGGGCCTTGCACTTGCGGGCCACCAGACCAAAGAACTTTGCGCTGAGGATGATGATTGCCAGGTTACGGAAAACCGAATACACAAAGAATCCTTCCTTTACTATAAAATTCCCAGAACCATATATACATTCCTTTCGAAGACGGATAACAGAGAGCAGAGAGACGGCCGATCCCCGGCTGCCCTGCCGTTCATCCTCTGAAAGCCACTATATTATATTCCTCTTTCACAAAAAAATCAAAATATTTTTTATTATATCTTTTTTCGGAAAAAGCTTGACAGAATCCACACAGCTTGCTATAATAAATTGCTGTCTGAACAGACACGCCGCACACAAGGCGCGATGCCGCGTTTTGTGTGTACCCTTGGTCCTGTGATTGCAGGATCCTTAAGTCCAAAAGGAGGTGCTACAAAATGGCAAAGTACGAAACCATGCTGATTACCAGCGCTGCTCTCGACGAGGAGGCTTCTTCCGCTCTCATCGGTAAGTTCAAGTCCCTGATCGAGGCTAACGGTACCATCGATTCCATCGATGAGTGGGGCAAGCGCCGTCTGGCCTACCCCATCAACGATGAGGAGGAAGGCGTCTACACCGTGATCAACTTCACTGCTGACCCCAGCTTCCCCGCTGAGCTCGACCGTGTGTACAAGATCACTGAGGGCGTTATGCGCAGCCTGATCGTTGCCCACGAGGAGTAATCTTTTCGTGACGAAAAAGGAGTCCGTATTATGTTGAATGTTGTAGCGATCATGGGCCGTCTTGTGGCGGATCCCGAGCTTCGCACCACCCAGAGCGGCACCAATGTGTGCAGCTTCCGCATTGCGTGTGACCGTAACTTTGCCCGTCAGGGCGAGCAGCGTCAGGCCGATTTCATCGACATCGTCGCATGGCGCCAGCAGGCAGAGTTCGTCTCCAAGTATTTCCAGAAGGGCAGTCTGATCGCCATCGAAGGCAGTCTCCAGACCCGCCAGTATCAGGACAAGAACGGAAACAACCGCACCGCTGTGGAGGTCGTGGCAAACAACGTCAACTTTGCTGGCTCCAAATCGAATGGCAGCAATCAGGGCGGCAGCAGCTATCAGAATGCTGCTCCGTCCTACCAGAACGCAGCTCCTGCCCGTCCGGCTGCTGTGGAGGCAGCTCCCAGCTATTCTGCCGGCAATGCAGATGACTTCGCTGTCATCGACGACAGCGACGACCTGCCGTTCTGATTCCCGAACCGGTGTTTTAACCGTAAAAATCCAACAGGAGGTAATAAGCAATGGCTTTTGAAAGAACCGAAGGCTCTCGCCCCGCACGCCCCATGCGTCGCGGCCGCAAGAAGGTTTGCAGCTTCTGTGTCGATCGTATCGACACCATCGATTACAAGGACGTGCCCCGTCTGCGTAAGTACGTCTCTGAGCGTGCAAAGATCATTCCCCGCCGTGTGACCGGCACCTGCGCTTATCATCAGCGCGCACTGACCATCGCCATCAAGCGTGCTCGTCACGTTGCTCTGATGCCCTACGTCAGTGACTAATCTTTAAAGAATCAACTCAATCAAAATAATCAGCAATCAGCAAAGCGCTCTCACCGATGACAAGGTGGGAGCGCTTTTTTGTCTTTTCCCTCCGGCCCGGATGTGCTATACTGAGCTCAGGAGGCGTTTTATTCTTTTTGAGGAGGTTTTTGTCATGAAAAAACGGTATCTTAGACTTGCGGCGCTGGCAGCCGGTGTGCTACTGGCCGCACAGACCGGTCTTTCCGCTGCTGCGCTTTCTACCTTTGATGCAGCATACTACGCTGCACAGTATCCGGATGTTGCGGCCGTATGCGGCAATGACGAGGGTGCACTGCTGCGTCATTATCTGGATCACGGCATTGACGAAGGCCGCAAACCTTCTGCGGACGGCATTGCCGGTGATGACGAGCTTTCTTTGACCGAAGCGCAGTTTTCTTCCGTCTGGTCGCCGGTGGCCATCAACAAGCTGGCCCACTACAAGTCTCTCAAGCGCAAATGCACCGATGAGGAGTTTGCGCAGGCATATCAAGAAGCGCTGAAGGTGGTCACACCGCTGGCGCTCATGAGCCGGGAAAACCAGCTTTACGGCATTGCCTCTGCCCTGCGTGCGGTGGTGGATGATGGCTCCATGGCTTACTCTATGGAAGCCAACCATTACAACGACCCCTACGGTTATTTTGTACTGCGCACAGCATCCTGTGCCGGGTGTGCCCGGGCCACCGCTCTGTGTCTGGACATTCTGGGCATCCCATATGAGCATGTGAACGAGAACCAGTACAGCCACCAGTGGTGCCGCGTGCCCATGGAGGACGGCAGCTACTGGATCTGCGATGCGTTCGGCCTGTACTGCGGCCCGGAACCCGAACCCTATCAGCACCCGTATTTTTGAAAAAGCGGATAAACCATTTCAAAACTATGCAATGCCCGGCAGGCTGTGTTATCTGCCGGGCATTGCTTTTTTCTTTTTCCTTTTATAAAACCACTGCTCTATGTTGAAAAGTTACAAATCGGTACGGTTTTACCGGTTGTTTCTGATTTGTACCGGGAATTTGCGGAACTGTCGGCACATTTTGATTTGCGCGCAATTCAATCTGCACAAAAGCAGCTCAGAATGCTATGCAATTTTCACGAAAACACTTTTTGGTTATTGATTTTTTATGCAAATTATGCCATACTATAGCCACTGAAAACGTTCCCGACAACGTTCCCGAATCTATTACCGAAAGTGAGGTACTCCGACAAAATGCCGAATCTGACCATTAAGGACATTGCCCGGATCAGCGGCTGCTCGGTAAGCACCATTTCTCGTGTCATCAACGACCGGCCCGATGTCCGGCCCGAGACCAAGGAGCATGTACTCAAGGTAATGCGGGAGGCCGGGTTCGTGCCCAACACCAATGCACGGCAGCTGAAGATCCAGCAGTCCCGCAGTCTGGTGTTCGTGGTCAAAGGCACCCGCAATCTCTTCTTCTCGGACTTCTTAGTCCAGCTGCAGCGGGCCGCCACCCTGTATGGCTACAATGGCATCGTTTCCTATTTGGATGAAAACGCCAACGAGGTCGATGCCGCCGAAAAGATCCTGCGGGAGATTAAGCCCAAAGGTATGATCTTTCTGGGCGGCAGCGTAGCCAACTTCAAAAAAGGCTTTGCCAACATCACAGTCCCCTCGGTGCTGACCACACTGGTCTCCGACGAGCTGGACTTTCCCAATCTTTCCATGGTGGGCGTGGATGACCGCGCTGCAGCCTACACTGCTGTGGACTACCTCATCCAGCAAGGGCATCGTAAGATCGCAGTGCTGGGCGGTCCGGTCACCAGTTATCCCAGCGTGATGCGCCGCGAGGGTGCACAGCAGGCGATGCAGGATGCGGGCATCCTGTTCAGCGACAAGCTGTACGGCCTGTCCAACTACGATTTTGAGTCTGCCTATCACGCCGTGAACAGCCTGCTGGCCCGCCGGGCCGACTTCACCGCCCTGTTCGCCATGAGCGATGTGATTGCCTTAGGTGCCATCCGCGCGCTGGCGAGCGCCGGGCTGCGGGTGCCGGAGGATGTTTCGGTGATCGGCTTTGACGGCATCACGATGTCCCGTTACTGTGTGCCTGTTCTGACTACCGTTGTGCAGCCCAGTGAACAGATCTCGCTGCAGAGCATTGAGTTGCTGGTGCGGCAGATCGAGCACGGTGCACCGGCCCAGACCATCACCTTGCAGCCGGAGTTGCAGCAGGGCGAAAGCGTAAGGGCGATTTAAATTTTGTTTTCCCTCCGTCAGGGGACGGAGATTTTGAAATAGTTTATTTTTAATAAGAAGGAGAACTTATTATGAAGAAAATGATTACTCGTCGTAACTTCCTGAAGGCCGCTGGCGTTTCCGCCGCTGCTCTGGGTCTGGCTGCCTGCGGCGGCTCCTCCAGCAGCACCGCTTCCTCTGCTGCCAGTTCTACCGCTGCTTCCAGCACCGCTGCAAAGGCAGACGGCAAGGTCTACTACCTGAACTTCAAGCCCGAGCAGGATCAGGATTGGCAGGATCTGGCCGCTGAGTACACCAAGGAGACCGGCGTGCCTGTGACCGTTGTCACCGCCGCTTCCGGCCAGTACGAGACCACCCTGATGAGCGAGATGGAGAAGAGCGAGGCTCCCACCCTGTTCCAGGTGAACGGCCCTGTTGGTCTGGCAAACTGGAAGGATTACTGCTACGATCTGTCCGGCAGCCAGCTGTACGGTGAGCTGACCAGCGACTCTTTCGCACTGAAGGATGGCGACGCTGTGGCTGCCATCGCCTACGTCCTCGAGACCTACGGCATCATCTACAACAAGGAACTGCTGACCGCCGCTGGCTATACCCAGGACGACATCAAGGGCTTTGCCGATCTGAAGAAGGTCGCTGACGATATTCAGGCACGCAAGGCTGAGCTGGGCGTGGACGGTGCTTTCACTTCTGCCGGCATGGACAGTTCTTCTGACTGGCGCTTCAAGACCCATCTGGCAAACCTGCCCATCTACTACGAGTACAAGGCTGACGGCATCGGCTCCACCGACGCCATCAAGGGCACCTACCTCGACAACTACAAGAAGATCTGGGATCTGTACATCACCGACTCTACCTGCGACCCCAAGCTGCTGGCTTCCAAGACCGGCAACGACGCTGTGGCTGAGTTCGTGGGCAAGAAGGCTGTCTTCTACCAGAACGGCACCTGGGCCTACAGCGATGTGAAGGATCTGGGCGACGACAATCTGGGTATGCTGCCCATCTACATCGGCGCTGAGGGTGAGGAGAACCAGGGCCTGTGCACCGGCTCTGAGAACTTCTGGTGTGTCAACAACACCTCCTCCGATGAGGACATTCAGGCTACTCTGGACTTCCTGAACTGGTGTGTCACCTCCGACGAGGGTACTTCCGCTATGGCCGATAACATGGGCTTCGTCATTCCCTTCAAGGCCGCCAAGGACTCCACCAACCCCCTCATCGCCATTGCCAACGATTACGTTGCCGCCGGCAAGACCAGCGTTGACTGGTGCTTCTCCACCATGCCTTCCGAGGAGTGGAAGAACGGTGTCGGTTCTGCACTGACCGCTTACGCAGCAGGCACCGGCAGCTGGGACGATGTGGTCACCGCCTTTGTGGACGGCTGGGCCAAGGAGTACAAGCTGGCCAACGGCTAAGCGCTCTCCTTCTTCCGCAATAGCTGGATAATGGGGAGGCGGGCGATGCGTTCGCCCGCCTCCCCTTCTTTTTCAGGAGGTATATCATGCAAAAGGCCATCAGTAAATATTGGCCGGTGTTCGTACTGCCCACCCTGCTGGCGTTCATCATCGGCTTCATCTGGCCCTTCATCTGGGGCATCTACCTTTCCTTTCAGCGTTTCACCACCGTGAGCAAAACCACCTTCGTGGGCCTGCAGAACTACGTCAGCGTCTTCTCGGACGAGACCTTCCTCCACGCCTTCAGCTTCACGGCGGCGTTCACCGTGGTGTCCACCGTCCTCATCAATGTCTGCGCCTTCGCCATCGCGCTGGTGCTCACCCGCGGCATCCGCGGCACCAACCTCTTCCGCACCGTCTACTTCATGCCGAACCTCATCGGCGGCATCCTGCTGGGCTACATCTGGCAGATCCTGCTCAACGGTGTGCTGGCCAACCTGCAGAGGCCTCTGCTGGCGCTGGACGCCAAGGCCGGTTTCGTCGGTCTGGTCATCCTGATGTGCTGGCAGCAGATCGGCTACATGATGATCATCTACGTCGCGGGCCTGCAGAGCGTCCCCGGCGACCTCATCGAGGCTGCGAAGATCGACGGCGCAAACGACCGTGAGATCCTGTTCAAGATCAAGATCCCGATGGTCATGCCCAGCGTCACCATCTGCACCTTCCTCACTCTGACCAACAGCTTCAAGCTGTTCGACCAGAACGTGGCCCTGACCGCCGGTGAGCCTGCCAACGCCAGTGAGATGCTGGCCCTGAACATCTACAACACCTTCTATGGCCGCTCTGGTGCTCAGTGGAAGGGCATCGGTCAGGCAAAGGCCGTGGTGTTCTTCCTCATCGTCGTGATCATCTCGCTCATCCAGCTCAAGTTTACCCGCTCCAAGGAGGTGCAGCAGTAATGCCGAAAGATAAAAAAATGTGGGACAACGTCCTCACTGTCATCATGAGCCTGCTGTGCCTGCTCTGGATCTACCCCATCGTCCTGATCTTGCTGAACAGCCTGAAAATGGAAGGCACCTTCACCACTTCCACCGTCTTCAAGCTGCCTACGGCTGAGACCTTCGCGGGCCTTAGCAACTACATCTACGGCGTCACCAAGATGGGCTTTCTGTCCAGCCTTGGCTACAGCCTCGTCATCACCGTGTCCAGCGTGGCCCTCATCCTGCTGTGCTGCTCCATGACCGGCTGGTACCTTACCCGCGTGAACAACAAGCTGAGCAAGTTCATGAATCTGCTCATCGTCTTCTCCATGGTCGTCCCCTTCCAGATGGTCATGTTCACCCTGTCCAAGACCGCCGACACCCTCAATCTGAACACCCCCTGGAACATCTGCATCATCTATCTGGGCTTCGGTGCCGGTCTGGCCGTGTTCATGTTCACCGGCTTCATGAAGAGCGTGCCCATGGAAATTGAGGAAGCGGCCATGATCGACGGCTGCAACCCCATTCAGATCTTCTTCAAGGTCGTATTCCCCATCCTCAAGCCTACCATGATCTCCACCGCCATCCTCGAGACCATGTGGGTGTGGAATGACTACCTGCTGCCCACTCTGGTGCTGGACATCAAGAAATACCGCACCATTCCCATGGCCATCCAGTACTTCCGCGGCGGCTACGGCCGTGTGGAGCTGGCTCCCATGATGGCCTGCATCATCATTGCCATTATCCCCATCATCATCCTGTACATGACCTGCCAGAAGTACATCATTGAGGGCGTTGTGGCAGGTGCTGTCAAGGGCTAAGGAGGTGCGCACACTATGCGTGCAAGCGGCATTTTGATGCCCGTTTTCAGTCTGCCGGGGCCTTTTGGCATCGGTACGCTGGGAAAAGAGGCCTTTGCATTCGTGGATTTTCTGGCCGATGCAAAGCAGACCTACTGGCAGATCCTGCCCATCGGCCCCACCGGCTACGGCGACAGCCCTTATCAGAGCTTTTCCGCCTTTGCCGGTAACCCCTACTTCATTGACTACCGCCTGCTGGCCGACGTCGGTCTGCTGATGGCCGATGAAGTGCCCGCCGCACGGCCTGTAGGCCCCATCGACTACGGCGCACTGTACAACGAGCGGCCTGTGATCCTGAAAAAGGCAGCCGACCGCCTGCTGGCAGCCCCCTCCCCCTCCTATGAAGCCTTCTGCGAGGCGCAGAGCTTCTGGCTGGAGGATTACGCCCTGTTTATGGCTGTCAAGGCCGAACAGGGGCAGGCCGGCCTTGCCGACTGGCCGGATGACCTGCGCTGCCGCAAACCGGAAGCCATTGCTGCCGCAAAACAGCGTCTCGCCGGTGCGGTGGATTACTACAAGGCGGTGCAATTCTTCTTCTACACCCAGTGGAACGCCCTGAAGGCTTACGCCAACGGCAAGGGCGTCCGTCTGGTGGGCGATATTCCCATCTATGTCAGCCCGGATTCCAGCGATCTGTGGACCCACCCGGAACTGTTCCAGACCGATGGCCAGATGCACCTGACGCAGGTTGCCGGATGCCCGCCGGACGCCTTTGCAGCAGACGGCCAGCTGTGGGGCAACCCCCTGTATGACTGGCCCACGCACAAAGCCACCGGCTTTGCGTGGTGGAAGCAGCGCATGAAGCACGCCACCTCCATTTACGATGTGGTGCGCATCGACCACTTCCGCGGCTTCGAGAGCTATTACTCCATTCCCGCCGGGAACAAAACGGCGGCGGGCGGTCACTGGGAAAAAGGCCCTGACCTCGATTTTATCAACGCCATGCACGAAAACCTTGGCGAGGGCGGCATCATTGCCGAGGATCTTGGCTACCTGACTCCGGAGGTCAAGGCCATGCTTTCTGCCAGCGGCTACCCGGGCATGAAGATCATGCAGTTTGCCTTTGACAGCCGGGAATCCGGCAATTACCTGCCCCACACCTACCACCGCAACAGCGTGGTGTACACCGGCACCCACGACAATGTGACCGCCGAAGGCTGGCGTACCAACGCCAGTGCCGAGGATGTGGCCTATGCCTGCCGCTACCTGCGCTGCCAGCCGGAAGAGCTGACCGAGGCCATGATCTGTGCCTGCCTTGCCAGTGTATCGGATACCGCTGTGATCCCTCTGGCGGACTGGCTGCATCTGGGCAGTGAGGCCCGCATCAACACTCCCAGCACCCAAGGCTCCAACTGGCAGTGGCGGCTCGCCTGTCCCCTGCCAGAAGCACTGGCCGGGCACATTGCGCAGCTGACTGTGCTCTACGAACGGGCACAGTAATTCCCCGATCATTTTCTCCCCATAAAAGCGTCTGCACCCGGAATCTGCAGGCGCTTTTGCTTTTTCTACAGAACATTTTTTCAGGACCAGATTATGGACATATTGCGCATTTTTGGCCTGATATCCGTGATTTTACCGTCTTTCTGTAACAGTTTATTCACAAATGTATCATGATTTTGCACATCTCTGCTCTTGTTATTTGGACACAGTTATGTTACAATTCAGATAGTATTATTGTCTGCCTTTGTGCAGATTCCACTACGGAAAGGAGTTCTTCCACCATGGATCATCCCAATCAGAATACCATGCTTTTACCGGCTTCCTATGCCGTTATCTCCGAAGAAGAAATGACCTATCTGGATGGCGGTCAGTCCATCTACCTTGGCTCAGCCTTTAATCACGATATTTATTTCAACACCGATCAGTTTGCTACATTCTGCCAGAATGCAGCGATCAACCTGTTCGTGCTGATGAGCAACTATTCCTTCCGGTACATCGCAGGCCGTGTGCAGTCCGGTCTGTCGAATGGTCTGAGCCTGTCCGGCACCTTCTATCACACCTGGGATAAGATGAACACCTGGAGCCGTATCGCTTCTGTGGGCGTTGCCGGTCTGGCCGGTGTCTATGTCTATTCGCAGGTCATGAACGTCATTCGTACCGTTACAAGCATCTACGATCAGATCGTGAACCCCATGCCGAGCTTTGATGCCGCTCAGGCCGAGGAAACCGCTGCCGCCTGAGTTTGATTCCATTCCCGGAACGATTTTGTCAGAAAGGAGCTTTCTCCATGAAAAACCTTCAGATGCCGCATTCATACATTTCTGTTTCCGAAGAAGAGCTGCGCAGTATTTCCGGCGGCGGGCCGCTGGGCGATGCGCTGGATCTTTTCTTCAGCAATCTGCGTCTGGACGATCTTTTCTTTAGCGGCGGATTGATCTCACTTTCTTTCACCTTTGTGCCCATGCTGCTGTTCAATGTGGTAAAGACAGGCTTCAACTTCGTGGTGAGCGCCTACGATACCATCGCAGACCTGTTCCATTTTTCCCACGAGGAGCGGGACATGGTGCAGTATATCTCGGATCAGCAGCGCCGGGAAGAAGAGAAAGAGCAGGCTCAGTCCGCTCCCGGCCCGAAACCGGTTTTCTGAACCTTCCCAGCAGTATAAAGCATAGCAAAAAACGCATCTGCAAAATCTTGCAGATGCGTTTTTGTTTTCAGATCGCTTTCACTGCCCCCTGCTCCCGCAGACGCAGAATGTAGCAGCTGCCCTTGCCGAATACCCGCTCGATCTCGCTGTGATAGCGTTCCAGCAGGCTCTGGGGAACATACGCCTGAATGGTGCCTGCAAAGCCGCCGCCCTGCATCCGCCAGGCTCCCGTGCTGCCCTGCAGGATACTCTGGCTCAGCGCCAGTGCCACCGAAAGCCCCTGATGCCGCACATCGGTACTGCAGTAGACATTCTGGCATAGCGCAAAGGATGCGCGTCCGCTTTCCAGCACCAGCGCTGCAAAGGCATCAAACTGCCCGGCCTGCAGCGCATCCCTCTGGGCAAGGGTGCGAGCGTTCTCTTCAAAATAGTGGATGGCGCGCAGCACCGCGCGGTCGCCGCAGGCTTTGCGCAACGCAGGCAGTGCTGCCCAAAATGCGCTCTCCGTCACCTGTCCCAGCACCTTTTTGCCAAGAAACGCTGCGATCTGCTCCATCTCCTGCCGGATGGCTGCAAACTCACCGGTCAATTCGCTGTGGCTGTCGCGCGTATCGGTAACGCACAGGCTCATGCCCGGCGGCAGCAGGCCGTCGGCGTGGATCTTTTCCAGAACCGGCTGCTGGGGGTCTGCAAAATCCGCAAAGATAATGCCGCCCACTGCGCTGGTCAGCTGATCCAGCAGGCCGCTGGGCTTGCCAAAATAGGTATTCTCCGCATACTGACAGATCTTTGCCAGCTCCGCCGGGGCCAGACCGCAGCCATATTCTCCGTTCCAGATGGCAGCCATGCCCATTTCAAAGGCAGCAGAACTGGAAAGGCCGCTGCCGCGCAGCACATCACTGGCCGTGTATGCATCAAAGCCGCCCACCGCTTTGCCTGCCGCGCGGAAGCCCTCGGCAATGCCGCGGATCAGGCTGGCCGAGTGGGTGCTCTCCCCTTCCTGCGGCCCCTCCACGGTCAGGTCGATCACATCCAGCTTGTTGAACCCGCGGGATTTGACCCGCACGTAGCCGTCTGTATTGTGCGCAGCCACGGCCACAAGATCCAGCGTGACAGCCGCCGCAAGGCCATAACCGTGCTGGTGGTCGGTGTGGTTGCCGCCCAGCTCTGCGCGGCCCGGTGCCGAATAAACCTGCACCTGCCTGCCCGGCCCAAAGTACAGCTCAAACTGTTCCAGCGCAGCACAGTAGCGTGCCCGCTGCCGACAGATCTCCTGCGCCGCATCTCCATACAGTGCCCGGAGCTTATCGTCCCATTTGCCCGCCGCGATCTCATTTCGGAGCTGCGCACTGTTTGCCATAACGATTCCTCCCTCAATATGCTGCTTTGGGATAGATGGGTATGTTACGTCTATTGTAATGCATCCAACCGCTTTTTTCAATTTCCAACGCTGAAAAAACGCGAATTTTGGCACCCAGTTCAAAGAATAAGATGTACTTTTGTTGAATTTGCGGGCAGATGTGTGGTATACTATACCAAAGATCGGGCACAAAGCTGCCCGCAACGTGACAGAGCGGAGGAAACGCGGCTATGGCAGATGTATATAAGCAATCCTTCAAACAAAATTATACCAATAATATTGAGCTTTCCATCTTCAATTGCGGCATCGAACGCTGTGCTCCGGGCCAAACATGGGGGCCGGGTATCCGCGATCATTACCTGATCCATCTGGTACTTTCCGGCAAGGGCGTATTCGAGGTGGGCGGACGCACCTGGGAAGTGAGCCAGGGCCAGCTGTTTTTTGCCCGGCCAAGCCAGCTGATTCGGTATACTGCCGATGAGCAGCAGCCTTGGGAGTACAGCTGGGTAGGCTTCAACGGTGCGTGTGCCCACAAACTGGCCGCACAGCTCCCCTTCACCGACGACTCGCCGGTGCATCACACCCACGACCCCGATGGGATGCGTGCCGCTCTGGCCAACATTTATTCCTCCCGCGGGCTGCAGCCGCAGGATGAAGCCGCCATGGTGGGCTACCTTTATCTCTTCATCGCTTCTCTGATGAAGGAGACCAGCGCTGGCAAACCGCACACGGCTTCCTCTTCCAGCCAGTATGTGCTCAACGCCATCAAGTACATCCAGTTCAATTATTCACACGATATTTCCATTGATGATGTGGCAAAAAGCGTAGGTGTCTCCCGCAGTCACCTGTACCGCGTGTTCATGCTGAATGTAGGCAAAAGCCCCATCGATTATCTTACCGAATACCGCATCAACGAAGCCTGCAAGCTGCTGCGCGCAGGCAACCTTTCCATTGCCGAGGTCGCGGTGTCGGTAGGCTTCTTTGATCAGTTCTATTTCTCGCGGGTATTCAAGCGCGCCAAGGGCGTGCCGCCCAGCAAGTATTTTGCGGCGCAGGCTGATGCTCCCGCCGACGGCCCCGACCACCAGTAAAGGAGACCCTTCATGCCCTTACAGAAAAATCAAGTTCTCACCCTGCGCGTAGAGCGTCTTTCCAGCGATGGCAGCGGCGTAGCACACAGCCCCGACGGTGAGACCGTGTTTATTCCCGGTGCCGCCCCCGGCGACGAAGCCCGGGTGCGCATCGTTAAGGACTGCAAGCGCTACGCCTTCGGTATTCTGGACGAGGTGCTCACTCCTTCGCCGGACCGTATCCCGGTGGATTGTGCCGTGGCAGGCCCCTGCGGCGGCTGCAGCCTGCGGCATCTGGACTATGCTGCCGAGCTGCGCGCCAAGCAGGAGAATGTTGCAGATGCCTTTGCCCGCATCGGAGGATTGGATGTGCCTGTGCTGCCCATTGTGGGTTCGCCGGAAGTGAACCGCTACCGCAATAAGGTGCAGTTCCCGGTGGGCGTGGACAAAAGCGGTAAGCCCTGTATCGGCTTCTACGCCGGGCGCACCCATCGTATCGTCCCCTGCCCGGACTGCCGCCTGCAGCCCGGTGTGCTGAATGAGATCGGCAACGTATTGTGCGCTTTTTTTGCAGAAAAGGGCATCCAGCCGTACAGCGAGGAGACCGGCAGGGGCCTTGTGCGTCATATCTTTCTGCGGCGCGGCGCTCACAGTGGCCAGATCATGGTCTGCCTTGTCTGCACCCGTGCCAAGCTGCCCTCCGCTGAAGAGCTTTGCACCCGGCTGAAAGCTCAATTTGCAGAGATCACCACGATCCTGCTGAACGTAAATGCTAAAAACACCAACGTGATCCTTGGCACCGAGACCCACACCCTGTATGGGCAGGGGTATATTGAAGACACCCTGTGCGGTGTTCCGGTGCAGCTTGGCCCGCTTTCCTTCTATCAGGTCAATACCCTTGCTGCCGAGCAGCTTTACGGCATTGCCGCCCAGTATGCTCAGCTTACCCCGGACGACCTGCTGCTGGACCTCTACTGCGGCATGGGCACCATTGGTCTTTCCATGGCAGCGCACTGCCGTGAGCTGATCGGTGTGGAGATCGTACCGGAAGCCATTGAAAGTGCCAAGGCTAACGCTGCCCGCATGGGTGCAGATGTGGCCGCAAAGAGCCGATTTTTCTGCGCAGATGCCGGTCAGGCCGCCACCCGCCTTGCCGCTGAGGGCCTTCAACCGGACATCGTAATGCTGGACCCGCCCCGCAAGGGCTGCGACGAAGCCACCCTTTCCGCTGTCGTGCGCATGTCTCCCCGCCGGGTGGTCTACGTCAGCTGCAACCCCGCCACCGCCGCAAGAGATGCTGCATGGCTGGAACAAAATGGATATCACGCAGAGAAGGTGCAGCCGGTGGATCTATTTCCAAGAACACGGCATTGCGAGGCCGTTCTCCTTTTGTCCAAACTCAACGTCGACCGCCACATTGAAGTGGAAGTGAGCATGGATGAGCTGGATGTGACTGCTGCGGAAAGCAAGGCAACTTACAATGAGATTCGGGAGCATGTATGGGAACATCATCAGTTGAAGGTATCCAATCTCTATATCGCACAGGTGAAGCAGAAGTACGGCATCATCGAGCGAGAGAATTATAATAAAGCGAAAAATGAAAATGCAAAGCAGCCCAAGTGTCCGAAGGAAAAAGAGGATGCGATTGTGGAAGCATTAAAGCATTTTCAGATGATTTGATTTACAGTATGTCCGTCTGATTTTCAGGCGGGCATTTTCTTTTGTTGGAATATGGTGTTTCTATTTTTATCGTGGTACAATATCTTAAAGACTTTTTGTTTTCGGAGGGAGCCGTCATGATCGATCTTGCAAAACTGGAGCCTGTTTTGGGCGGATACCAGACCTATTTCCCGAAGCATTGGCCTCATGTTGAAGATTTCAAATGGGAAGCCGCGCAGCATTTCCACGACCATTGGAATATTGACGCGGCAGATTTTGGTGAAATGTTCAAGGAAGCCACTGCAAAGGTCTTTTCGCTTCTGGATACCGGCTATGCCTATCCCCGTGCGATGATCCTGAATTTCGCAGCAGCGGACTGTGAAGCAACACGCGCAATGTTCCGCAGCTTGTTTGATGAATCCACCGAACTTTCCCAGCGCATTATTGCATTTCAGGCTGCCACCGAAGAAATACGCACAAAATACAACGACGGCAGTTGGAATAACCACTACCAGAACACCAGTGCCATCAGCGTCTATCTGTGGCTCCGGTATCCGGATCAATATTATATCTACCGCTATTCCGTTGCCCGTGACATCTCGGATGCGCTGAACTTCGATGCTCCGCCCAAGCGGGATGGTTCCGTAGAATCGCTGCTAAACAGCTACCGCCTTTATGATGAGCTGCGGGCGGCACTGAGCCAAAATGCTGCCATCACCCAGATGATCCGCAGTGCCATTGAAGCAGCCCCTGCCGGAAAATACTGGCCAGACACACACTGGAATATCGCTGCCATTGATCTGGGCTTTTATCTGAGCCGTTTCTACCTTGCCGAACAAAAGACATCACAGATGCAGGCCGGATGGTTTCCTGCTGAAAGTGAGTATGACCCGGGCATTACAACCGCACAGTGGAGTGCTTTGCTGCAAGACACCTCGGTTTTTACCTCGGAGGCTTTGCGGGTGATGAAATGTATGCTGGATTACGGCGGGCAGGCCACCTGCAAACAGCTTGCCATTAAATACGGTGAAACCAGCAACTTCTACATCTCCAACTCCTACCATCTTGCACAGCGGGTGGCAGAAAAGACTAGCTGCCGCTGCATGCCCCGCGACAGCAAAAATATGCGTTGGTGGCCCATTTTATATGTGGGCAAAAATGCCAGCACAAAGGCGGATGGCACTTACATCTGGCGCTTGCGAGATGAGCTTTTACAGGCTCTGAAAAAAGCCGACCTCTCGAAAGTACCGGCTGCCGCTGCCGCCTGTGAAGCACCTTCACGCCACTACTGGTGGCTGACTGCCAATCCTAAGATCTGGAGTTATTCCAGTCTGCGGGTCGGCGAAGAGCAGACCTATACGCTGTACAATGACAACGGGAACAAGCGCAGGATTTTCCAGAATTTCCTCGATGCAAAAGCCGGGGATCTAGTGATCGGCTATGAGGCCAATCCGGTAAAGCGAGTGGTAGCTCTGGCCAAGATCACACAGGAAAGCAACGGCAAAGAGATTTATTTTGAAAAGACCGAGAGCCTGACTTCCCCCATTGACTATGCTGTACTGAAGGCTTTCCCTGAGCTGGAGAAAATGGAGTTCTTCGTACAGCCGAACGGAAGCCTGTTCAAGCTCTCGGAGGGTGAGTACAACTTTATTCTGGATCTGATCCGGGATGAAAACCCTGCTCCCGTCCGGCAGGCATCTGCCGACAGCTACACCAGAGTTGATTTTCTGCACGATGTTTTTCTGAGTGAGCAACGCTATGAAGTGTTGGTTTCTTTGCTACGCCACAAGAAAAATATCATTCTGCAAGGTGCACCCGGCGTTGGAAAGACCTATGCTGCCAAACGGCTGGCGTACTCTATAATGGGTCAAGCTGATTCCTCCCGGGTTGAGTTTGTTCAGTTCCACCAGAATTACTCCTACGAGGATATCATGCTGGGCTACCGGCCGGACGGCTCCGGCTTCAAGCTGACAGAGGGTGTATTTTACCGCTTCTGCCAGAAGGCTTCCAACGACCCCGACCGAGAATACTTTTTCCTGATCGATGAGATCAACCGGGGCAACCTGAGCAAGATCTTCGGCGAGCTGATGATGCTGATTGAAAGCGACCATCGGGGCGAAAAGATCACACTGGCCTATAACGGGATGCCCTTCTATGTCCCGGAAAATTTGTACATTATCGGTATGATGAATACTGCCGACCGCAGCCTGGCCATGATCGACTATGCACTGCGCAGACGCTTCAGTTTCTTCGAGATCGAACCGGCGTTCACCTCCGATGGATTCCAGAAATATCAATCTGCGCTTGACAATGAAACCTTCAATGCTCTGGTGGAACAGATCAAGGCATTGAACCGGGAAATTACCACAGATGCCTCCCTCGGTCCCGGATTTCGTGTTGGTCACAGTTACTTTTGTCTGGCCGACCCTGCTGCCTGCACCACTGACTGGATGCGCTCTGTGGTGGAGTTTGACCTTCTGCCTACGCTGGCAGAATACTGGTTCGACGCGCCCGACAAACTGCACCGTTGGGAAAAGAATCTGCGTGGTGTTTTCAATGACGACTGACAAAGGGATCTTTATCCAGAACATCTACTACATGCTCTCCTACGCCTATCAGGTGCTGCAGCAGCAGGATTATCAGTGCATCGCCTCGGAAAAGTTTGAGCGTATCGACGATTTGTTTGCTGCCATCCTTGCAAAGGGTGTTTCCCGGCAGCTGAAGCAGGGGCTCTATCGAGAATATGTTTCCCGAAGCGAGACCCGGTCAGTTTTGCGTGGAAAGCTGGATCTTCCGCAGACCATTAAGACCCGTATCCAGCACAAGCCACAGGTCGCCTGTACCTTTGACGAGCTTTCCGAGGATAACCTGTATAACCAGATTCTGAAAACCACCCTGCATGTGCTGCTTCGGGATAAGAATGTTTCTACTGAGCGCAAAGTGGAATTGAAGAAAGCGCTTCTGTTTCTGGACACGGTTTCTGCACTGCTTCCCTCTCAAATCCCATGGAAGCAGTTACATTATCAGCGGAGCAACCAGAATTACGAGATGCTGTTGAATCTCTGCTATTTCGTGCTGCACGATATGCTGCAGACCACCGAAAACGGCAGCTATAAAATGACAGCATTTTCGGATGAACGCATGGCAAAGCTGTACGAACGCTTTATTCTGGAGTATTACCGACAAAATCATCCCTACCTTACTGAGGTCAAGGCTGCGCAGGTCAAATGGGATCTTGTGGGAGAGCACGATGCTGCCATGCTGCGGTTTCTCCCTGCCATGCAAACCGATATTTTTCTGCGTTTTCGCGAAAAAGTTCTCATTCTGGATGCCAAGTATTACAGCCAGACATTGCAGCAGCAGTTTAATAAAGAGACCCTGCATTCTGCCAACCTCTACCAGATCTACACCTACGTTAAAAATCAGGATGCTGCCCATACTGGAAACGTTTCCGGGCTGCTAGTCTACGCCAAAACGCAGGAAGCCATCACGCCGAATTGTCTCTTCAACTTAGGCGGCAATCAGATCGGTGCACGCACCTTGGATCTCAATCAGGATTTTCGGCAAATCACCGCACAGCTGGATGGAATTGCCCAGCAGTTTTTCGGGAAGCATCCGCTTTGATCTTTTCCATGTCGATTTACCCGCTTTCACACCCGCCCGTCTGTTTTTTCAAACTTTCTCCTCCTAAGTGTCCGAAGGAAAAAGAGGATGCGATTGTGGAGGCATTGCGGCATTTTCAGATGATTTGATACGCAATCACCCCAGAGAGAATAGCCTCTTGTGCGTTCTCTCTGGGGTGATTTTTGCGTTATGCTACTTCCGGGTAGCGCATATATACATACTCGTAGATTTTCTTCTGGTAGGTCTGGATATCGCTTACATCATAGCTATTGGGAAGTTCTTGCCAAAGGGTCTTACGGATCAGGTTATCCACAATCGCCTTAGTTTCCTGCTTGTCCGTCCAATGGTCGAGTTTGGCAATCTGCTGTTTGATTTTTGTCAACAAGTCCACAGACACCTTCTTGATCGTTTCAATTTCCTGCTTTGTGAGATTCTCCGAAAACAGCAAATCGTACACTGAAAGTTCCTCATCGCTGGAAAAGCCCTCACGCACATAGCGCTGCTGCTCCGTGTCCAGTGAACTTGCAAGCTCCATCAGATCCATGAAGGTTTTCTCGATGGTCGCACGGTTCTGCTCCGCATTGTAGGCATCGATGATCTCCTGATAGCGGTCATAATAATCAATGCGCTGCGGGTTTGCAAACAACATTTTCGCCAATTGCTGATTCACCAGTTCATCCAGATCGCGCAGCAAGAGATTCTTCCGCCGGGTGTGGGCGAACTCCCGGCTCAACAAGTCAAAATCAATTTTGCTGATGTCAAACTGCCGGGAAGGTACAGCCTCCTGATCCGGCTTTTCCACATGGATGTACTCGTTGACGATGCCGTTGATCTGCACCATCAGGTCGGTATTGTCCGCGTGTTTTCGCTTCTGCTGCAAGCCCTCGTAGATGACGAGAATTGCGTTTTTCCGGGCGCGCACGGCATCGTCCACATCGTCACGGTCTGCGTAGCGGAACAGCCGCGCCAGTTCAGACGCATAGGTCTGGAAGGTTTTCTTGGTTTCCAACGTCTCGCACATCGCGTTGACTGCATCCTGTACAAGGCTCATCTTTTCAAAGTCCTGTGCGTCCACCAATTCCTGCAGCCGGAACCCGTGTTCTGCCAGAAAGCCGTCCGCTTTTCCGATGACCGTGCAAATACGCTGGATCAGCTCCGTTTTATCCACCGTTGGATCAACACCCGCCGGGCTGTTCTTGCTGACCGTATAATCTGCCAGAGCCTTGCGCAGCGCCTTTACGATACCAATATAGTCCACGATCAGGCCGTTGCTCTTGCCCTCCGAAACACGGTTTGCACGAGCAATAGTCTGCATCAGGGTATGGGCTTTCAACGGCTTGTCCAGATACAGACAGGACAGACACTTTACATCAAAGCCCGTCAGCCACATGGCACAGACGAACACCACCCGGAACGGATTCTTGCTGTCCTTGAATTCTTTATCCAGCTCCCGCTTTTCCATTTTGGCACGGTGCGGCAGAATATCCAGCCCCCACTTTTTGAAGGTCTGCACCTCGTTCTGCTCCTGACTGATCACCACTGCCATTTCGGTTTCTTTTATCCATGCCAGTTTGCGGGCAAGCTCCTGTGCTTCCTGCTGGGTCGCTGTGCCCTGCCGGGCTTCCAGCTCCCTGATCTTTGCCTGCCAGCATTCCTGCACATAGTTGTACATCCGCACACAGGTGACCTTATTCAGGCAGACGAACATCGCCTTGCCGCTGGTCCAAAGGTCAGAGTAATGCTCCACAAAGTCCCTTGCAATGGAACGCAGCCGTTCATCTGCGGTGAGAATATGGATCTCCTTTGCAAACTCGCGTTCCAGCTTTTCCTCCTGCGAGGGATCAAGGTCGGCTGCTTCAATGGCATCCAGAATCCGCCCGGTGATCTCCGGCTTGTCCAACTGGGCGATCTTATCCGCACGGTTCTCATAATACAGCGGCACCGTTGCGCCGTCCTCCACCGCCCGCTTGAAGTCATACACCGACAGATACCCGCCAAAGGTGCGCTCGGTGATATGGTCATCTGCCAGAAGTGGCGTACCGGTAAAGCCGATGCGGGATGCCGTGGGCAGCAGGTGCATCATGTTGTCTGCAAAAATGCCGTACTGACTGCGGTGGGCTTCATCCGACAAAATCAGAATGTCGTGATCCGGGTAGATAGGCGGCTCCTTGGGCAGATTGAACTTCTGGATCAGGGTAAACACAAAGCTGGGGTTGCCCTGCAGCTTTTTTACAAGGTCTGTACCGCTGGATGCAATGAACTGTGAAGCCTTGGTTTTGCCCAGCAGACCGCAGTTTTCAAAGGTATCGCTGATCTGCCGGTTCAGCTCGTCACGGTCGGTCAGTACCACAATGGTGGGCGAGCCTGCAAACTTGCGCCGGATCTTCTGCGCCAGAAAGACCATGGAGTAGCTTTTGCCTGACCCCTGCGTGTGCCAGAACACACCCAGCCTGCCGTCTTTCAGCTTGCGGTTCTCGTAAGCACTGACGGCCTCGTTGACGCCGAGATACTGGTGGTTGCGCGCCAGAATCTTGGTGGTGCGCCCACCGGAATGGTCATAAAGGATGAAGTTTTCCAGCAGATTGAGGAAGGTCTTTTTCTCGCAGATGCCCCGCAGCATAGTTTCCAGTTCCACGCTGCCTGCATCGCTTTCCTTCAGACGCTTCCACTCGTGGAAAAACTCGTACTTGCTGCCAAGTGTGCCCACCTTGGCTTCCAATCCATTGGACAGCATGAGAAAGGCATTGTAATAGAACAACTGCGGAATGGTATCGAGATAATCCCGATAGTTGTCTATGTAGGCGTTCTGCACATCCACGGTGGGCTTTTTCAGCTCGATGAACAGCAGCGGAATGCCATTGACAAAGCCCACAATGTCCGTTCTGCGGCGGTACAGCTGCGAGTGGATCTTCATTTCTTTTACGGCGAGGAAATGATTGTTTTCTGGATTTTTGAAGTCGATCACCGCCGCGCTTCGGATTTCGGTGCGGCCATCCGGCCGCTTGACCGTCACCGGGATGCCATCCCGCAGCAGAAAATACTTTTCCTCGTTGATCTGCATCAGGGATGCGGTGGAAACGTGTGCCGTGAATTTCTTCTGCACCTCGTCCAGCTGGTTCGGGGTGAGCCACGGGTTCAGCCGCAAAAGCGCCTGCCGAAAATACCGGGTCAGCAGCACTTCCCCATAGCTGGTGCGGCCTAACGTCCCGTCCGGCCCCAGCTTTTCGGAGTTGTAAGCCAGCACCACCTCCCAGCCCAGAACATTTTGCAACAGGTTGCCTGCACTGTTCTGGACAAGGACATTTTCGGAGTATTCGCGGCTCATAGGATCACCTCATTTTATCCCACAATGTCAATAAACTTTTGACCAGTTTCTGTTATAGAATATGGTACATTGAAATTCTCATTTTTCTTCATACCGTCATTAAAGCGCATAACCCATTGTTCATATACAAATCCGGCAGACAGTAATCTTAACCACCCAGCACTTTCCATTTGCATGCAAACCAATGGACTCTCCTTAAAATTATGACTTGTAAGGAGTTTAATATCTTGTAGAAGAAGTGTTTTTAATAGCGCTGCATACATTGAAAATTGCGTCCAGTCAATCCGTTGTTCCAAATATGCCATATACAGTTTTGCAAGCATCTTCGGCTTTTCATATTCAAGATAACTGTCCAGCACAACCAGAATATATTCAATTTCCTGTTTACTCTTCCGTGTATCACTATTCAGTTTTTCAAGCAGTTGCTTTCTTTTGCTTTCGTCTGTGCAGCCTCTATTCAGTTCTGCCACAAACAATGCAAGTTGTTTGATTTCATGTCTCTCTCGAATCGTGTAACCAATCCTATAAAGTCCAACTACAGTTGAAAGAATTGGAATATCCTTTAGTATTCCATCATCCATTACTGCATCAAGTCCGACTTCTGCTAAATCTCCTACAGTATCGCAAATATCACTTGAGAGCGAATTTTCAAGCGAGACCACTAATTCTTCTGTATTTTCTCCCATAAAATCACGCCCTTGTTTTTTTCTCCAAGATACCTTTTATTTTCCAAAGCTCGCCTTCAGTTGGGCCACTTTCTTTGTTCTTTCCACATTGTCCAATTCCAAAAAAGCCAGCAAGCACAACTGATATGTTTCATCGTACCAATTTTCAAGTTCATCCTGTGTCATTTTTGCAACTACTTCTCTATAGTTTTTATCGCCTTCTGTACTGTTGTTATGACGGATATTCATATTGTTAAACATAAAGAACACATTACTTGCCAATTCTTTATTTATTGCTGTTAGATCTGCACGTTTTGGTTCTAATTGATCGGCAAGTATACGAACGGTTTCCTTTTTCCTTGCAATGTCACCTTTCATCGTATAGTGATTATATTCAAGTACTTTATAAGAGATTTCAGGAGCCACAATTTCAGATACTGCTATTGCTTCTTGTTTTTTGGGAACAAATAGCGTAATGTTTTGCTCTATTGTTTCCATATACCCTATCTCTTCAATTACAGTTTTTACTTGCTGGAGATAAAATTGCTGCTGACTCGCGCTTCCGCTAATACATAACGGATTTTGTGGGCTCATCCACTTTATGAAGTTATAGGAATATTCGCAAAAAGAGAGAAGATAATCCAGATTAAATTCCCATGGTTCTCTTCCAAAATTATAGTTATAAAAGTCATCAAAATCATTTAATGACAAACACGTCCCCCTAAATGGAACAATCAGAAAGTTATTTTCACAGACTTGCCTTAAAGTTTGATATCTTCCATTATAATCGGGAGCACTTTGTGTATAAAACAAATCAAATAGTCTCTGATATTCCCTTTTAATATCAATTTTGGCATCTTGTAAAATCTGCAAAAAATTTCTTCTTGGCATCTTTACACCTCCACTTCCCCGCTCATCAATTTGGGCAGTAATCGATTTCTCATATCTACAAGGCTTTTTATCATTTCCGTCCTACAATATATTTCATCAAAAATATCATGGACATTTTTCTGATATTCTGCAAGCACCTCATCTTTAGGTAATATGATTTTCAATTCACGAAACACCGTTTTACTAATTTCCAGATATGTTGAACCGCCTGCCTTTTGTCGAATCTCCTCTACTCGGCTTTTCAAATTAAACAGCAGATACATTTGCAAGTTTTCCCTTTTGGGAATGCACGAAATAAATCCTTGGTTTGTACACACTTCATATTTGCACATTCCAAAGAACCCAACACTCGCCCTACTTGTCATTAAGATAGTTTCTGCCGGCAACATATTTGCAGAACTATTTTTTAACCCTTCTGGCGTTATCTTCTTCTCCGTGTCCAATAACGCCAGCGAGAAATTTCGCGTAATATCTGTGGGGGTCACCCACAAAATATCACCCTTTTCATAATAGCTTTGAATTTTGGTAGAAGGTGTACCTCCACCAACTGTATCGCATATATCTGCAATACTAGCCACTCGCCACCCCTCCGGCACACCATCCACAATTTTCGTGTTTTCATGCCCCGGAAAGCGTAAGTCCACAAACCACTCTTTATAAAGCCGCTGGGCTGCTTCTTCCAGCAACTTGATTTGTCTCTGGTTGTTTTTAATCAGATCATCGTAAGCAGAGACAATATCTGCGATACGATGTTGAGTTTTAATATCAGGTACATTCAAATATATCTGGCTAAAGTTTTTAATTGGCAATTGTGGTTGCGCACTACCTGTACAATACTGCTTAAAATATGGCCGATAGTACTCACTTTTCAATATTTGGTACAAAAATCGAGCATCTACAATTTCCACATTGGCACGTAGAATAACCATTCCCGAATTTATTCTAACATTTTCATAAGGCACATTAGAATTATAATACCCTGCGTTTCCTACAGTTCCGCGAGTAGTATATACAATATCTCCCCTTTTCAGCTTACCCTTTCTTAGGGCTTCATCTTTTTCTTTCGTAATGAATTGGTTTTCTTCAAAGATGAGACCCTCTTTTGTTACGTTTCCTGTATTCAAGAACAAGCAATATCCTTGAGGATAAAATTCGTCCTGTTTAGGGTAGTTTTTTCCACGATCTCCATCTATAATTTCTGCAAGTTGTCCTATCGTATATCTCATACCCCCATCTCCTCCAGATTCTTCGAGATGGTTTCCATCAAGCGGTTGGACTCTGCCTGCAATTCCAGCAGTTCCTTGTGGATCTCCTTCATCCGCTGGGCAAAATCCACGCCGTCGTCCTCCACAGGTGCAACGCCCACATAGGCACCGGGCGTCAGGGATGCGCCTTTCTCGTTGAGGATGGTGTCTCGGCTGGCCACCTTGCACAGACCGGGGATATCCTGATAAACGTCCTCGCCAAACTTTTCGGTGAGCCAGACAGCCTCCTTGGCAACGGTCAGCTTCTCGTTGAGGGCTTCCAGCTCCTTGTCGAACTTTTCCTGCGTAGCTTTGCGCTCCTTGCGGGGTGCTGCCTCCACAGCGGCTTTGGCTTCTTCCCGCTTGGCCTGCACGTTTTGTTCCAGTGCGGCCTGAATCTCTGCAAAGGGGCGGTCGTCCGCCAGCTCTGCATGATACTCTGTCAGAAGCGCCTTGTACTTGTCCACCTCGCCGCGATAGAGCCAGACAATGGCGTTGAGGTTCTTCAGCTGCCAGTCGCTCCACTCGTTCTGAGTGCGGTCCACCACGGTATAATAGTTGCGGGCGTCGATGAACAGTACGGTGTCCAGCAGATGTTCCGGCTTGCCCTTATCCAGAAACCACAGCGAACAGGGCAAACTTTTGGTGTAGAAGAAATTATTGCCCACGCTCATCATCACGTCCACATGGCCGGTCTGGATGAGCTTTTCACGGATGTCCTTGTCTTTGCCCTGACTGTCGGTAGCCGAGGACGCCATCACAAAACCCGCACGGCCATGCTCGTTCAGGTAGGAGTAGAAATAGGACACCCACAGATAATTTGCGTTGCCGATCTCCTTGGCCTTGTTCACGCCGGGCAGGCCAAAGGGCAACCGCCCGGCACTCTGCGCCGACTCCGACTTGACCTTATCCACGTTAAACGGCGGATTTGCCATCACATAGTCGCAGCAGCCGTTCAGGTTGTGGGCATCGTGATAGAAGGTATTGGCTTCATCGCCGGACTTGATCACGCCGGTCAGGCCATGCACAGCCATATTCATCAGGCAAAGCTTTGCGTTGTACTCCACCTTTTCCTGTCCGTAGAAGGTCATGGTGTTGTTAGCGATCATGCCCGCATGGTTTACAAAGTCGCCGGTCTGCACAAACATACCGCCGCTGCCGCAAGCCGGGTCCAGCAGAACGCCGTGGGCAGGCTCCAGCACATTGACGATCATCTTCACCAGCGATTTCGGCGTAAAGAACACGCCGTCATCCTGTGCCACATTTTTGGCAAACTTATTCAAAAAGTACTCGTAGATACGGCCGATCACATCGCCGCCCACATCGTCCAACGCATCATTGTTGAAGATGCGCAGCAGTTCCCCCAGCAGCTCATCCGAGAAGATGGTGTAGTCCTTCGGCAGAACGCCCTGCAGCTGCTCGCTCTGCTGCTCCACCAGTTCCATGGCGTTGTTCACCACTTCGCCCAGACTGTTCAGAGGATTGCCCTCGATGCCGGTCAGCCCCTGCTCCGGGATGTTGGCGGGCAAATTGACTAAGTAATTGTACTGCGCCTCCTTGGGCAGAAACAGTGCACTCTTTTCGGCAAAGTCGCTTTGCTCCACCGGCAGCACCCGGCCACCGCGCACGGGACGGTCTTTCAGGATCTCCTGCTCTACCAGTTTGAAGCGGCTGTACGCATACCGCAGAAAAATCAGTCCCAGTACCGGCATACAGTATTGGTTCGAGGTGAGTTTAGAGCCTGCACGCAGCAGATCTGCCGACTCCCACAGGTCAGCTTCCAGTTTTTTGACGTTCACATTATTTGCCACGAGGGGGTTCCTCCTGTTGTTTGGATTTTCATTTTCTATTGTATCACATTTTTCTGCAATGTTCATCTTTAATCATTGCTATTTTCTTTTTTGACTGGAAAAAGTTATTTACCAATGGCTGACAATGTGTTAGAGCCACAAACTTTCTCATTTGGAGACGCTAAGTCTGCATCCACCGGATGCAGTTCAAGGGTTTGGGTGTCCCCAACAAGTATTTTGCAACGCAAAAGAAGCAGATGTATATACGTCTGCATTGCTTGCGGATGCTATGAAATCTCTCAACGTGCTTCCCAGATTTGAAAATCATTTTGCGATCAAGACCGTCCATTTTCAAGTTTCACTTGATGCGGGCGGTTATTTTTTTGCTCAGGAAGTTTTCGAGTTTGCAATCGCAGCAAGCAGGGCGAGTTGGTACCAACTCACGATTTTTGAATCTGATTTTACAAATCCGACTTCAAAAACGATTGTTGGGCTTCGCCAAAACCCGATATTCAGCACATAAACTGTGCCGACTGCGTATCTTAACAGACGCTGAATAAGCAAATTTCTTGTAGAAAAAATCGTTTCCGAAAAATCGTCGTTGATTCATTCAATGTTGTACAAAACCGGAACTATTACTTCCGGTTTTGAAGGCAAAAAGCGGAAGTATCACTTCCTAAAAAATCGAGCAATTTTATGGTATGCTCTATCCAGAGCCGTTCACAAGAACCGGACCTCCCAAGTCCGGTTTTCTCCCTCAAAACCGGACCTGATACGTCCTAAAAATACTTATTTGATTGTGATAGGCTTTCTACAAGCCTTCATCGAACCTTGAGAACCGAATGACCGTCTGCATGGGATACCCGGCCATGACCCCGCAAGGGAGAGCCGGAAAACGCCGCTGAAAGGGGGCAGGAAAGCCATGCAGAGAGAACGGCACCCCAAATCTGAGATCACGTTGATACGCAAAACCGGAACCAGTAGTTCCGATTTCGCCTTGAAACTCACTTCACATTTTTTAAAAACCGGAACTACCAGTTCCTAAAAATAAAATTTACGATGTGATACACTAAGCCCACAGAAGCACATTCTTCATTGCTTTTTCGCAAGTTCCGACAAAAAATGTCCAATTTTTAGTAGACATTCAAATCAACTTTCGTAAAAACCGGACGTAATGTGTCCTAAAAAATCTCCCATGAATGTGTTAACCTAGTTTCAAATCTATCATTGGACCTTGAGAACCGCATGACCGTCTGCATAAGATACTCGGCGATGACCTCGCAAGAGCGAGCCGGAAAACGCCGCTGAAAGGGGGTAGGAAACCCATGCAGGGAGAACGGCAGAAATACCAATAGATTTTTGAAAGGAGATTTTGCCTATGAAGAAAAACAAGTTTGAATTTATCATTGATTCTGAATTTCAATCTCAGATTCCTGCATTGACCGATGAAGAATTTCAGCAACTGGAAGAAAACATCCTTTCAGAGGGCGAAGTCCTGTCTCCCCTGATTGTCTGGGGCAACATTCTTGTTGATGGCCACAATCGCTATAAGATTCTCCAGCAGCACCCAGAAATCCCTTATACCACCCGCTCGATCTCCTGCACCTGCGAAACCCGTGAAGATGTTCTGGCATGGATCTGCAAGCATCAGCTGGGTCGTCGGAATCTGACACCCGAGCAGAAAAAGTTCCTGATTGGAAAGCAATATCATTCTGAAAAATCCACTCGTGGGGGAAATCATGGCAATCAGTACACACCGGTGGCAAACTGTCAAATTGACAATTTGCCATCGGTAGAAAACACGACTGAACGAATCGCCAAAGAAAATAATGTGAGTCCCTCTTTTGTAATTCGTGCCGAGCAGTTCATGAAAACTGTTGAGCTGATGGAAAAATACTGCCCCGGCATTCAGGAAGAAACCTTATCCGGCAAACTCAAGCTATCCCATCGAGAGGCTACTATTATCCGTGGAACTCCCACGGAAGCATTGCCCACCGTTGTATCAACATGGCGATAGGAAAAGCTGAACGGTAAACCAGACGATAGTGCAGACACCTATGAGAATTTAGAATTACTTTCCGAGGTCACCGAAAACAATTTTTCTACTGCTGCCATATCGAAGATCCAAACGCCTGATCCGCTCTCGGAGAATCGACCTTTTATTTCATCGGGAAAGCGCAGCACTGAACTCCAGACCATTCGTGAGCTTAGTGAAAAAATGGAATCAGTTGATTATGTCGCCGATGCCGAAGGGATGTTTTGCGAAATCAAAAGTGCCTCTGATAGCTTTATTTTCCGCCTCGAGCACTGCTTTGCTCTTTATCCTGACTTTCTGACAAATGTAGAGATTGAAGCAAAAGTTATTGCTGCTTTGCAAAAAGCAGAAAGCTATATTGTGCATCTGAAAGAACAGCATCGGCAGCATCTTCTGGAGACTACCAACAGCCAGTAAAATGCTTTCCAAAAATTTGTTTGATGAAAAAACACTGGAGGTGAATTCTATTTCCGACTACCTGACTGTCACTACACCTTTGCCGCAATATCTGCCCTATCCCCGCTTTCTGCTGGACACCGACCTGAGCCACACAGCAAAGCTGCTCTACACCCTGTTGCTGGATCGTGCAACACTTTCCCAAAAGAACAACTGGATGGATGAGTGCGTCTTCGTCTATGTGATTTTCCCGCTTTCATCATTGAGCGATGCTCTACGATGCAGCACCATGAGCATTAAACGTGCGTTGCGTTCACTGGAAGATGCCGATTTGATCGAGCGCAGGAGAGGTCACATTGCTGTTCCCAACAATATCTTTGTAAAAGTCCCGACAGAACAAAAATGTTCCTCTGCATGGAACGATTCTGCTCCATGTGATGGAACAGAAATGATATCTTCCATTCGCACGATTTTTGAGCAATATGTAAACACCGACACAGGTGCAAATGGTCTTTCCAAATATCTGGAGACCCACGGCTTTCAGAAGCTTGCTCGTCAAAATGGCACCTCTCCCCTTTTCAGCGCAACATTGATTCGTGCCATCCTGAAGAACCCCGTCTACTGCGGAAAAATCGCCTTTGGTCGCCGCAAACTCGAAAAGATTCACGGCACCCGGAACGAATATCATCAGGTTCCACAGGAGAATTATTTGCTGGTGGACGGCCTGCACGAAGGCATCGTATCGGAAGAATTGTGGAACGCCGCACAGGTCAAGCTGTTGGCGCAGTCCAAACGATACGAACCAGTCAACCGCAGCAAGACGGAACAGGCGCATTTATTATCCGCCCTTGTCAAGTGCCCCATTTGCGGTGCTGGAATGTATAGCAACAAATGCACCAAACGAAAGAAAGATGGCACACCCTATAAATCTTTCTCTTATTACAGTTGCAAGCACCGCAAGATGCAACGTGGGCAAAAATGCGATTTCAACAAGCAAATTCAGGAAGAAGTTCTGGACAACGCCGTGGTGGAGGTTATCATCAAACTGGTCAGCAATCCAAAGTTTGTCGCCATGATGCAGGAGAAGATCAACAGCAAAGTAAACACCACTGCCATTGAACAGGAAATTGCGGCCGCTGAAAAGCAGTTGCGGCAGTATCACTCCGTCAAGTCCAAAATCACGGAGGAGATCGACGCACTTGACCCGGATGAGCGCCATTACATCATCCGCAAATCTGACCTTGACGAGCGGCTTTACAGGATGTACGATAAAATCGAGGAAGCAGAAAACAACCTGATGGATGCCCGGGCAAAGAAGCAGGCTATCGAAGCGGATAAAATCACGGGCGACAACATTTACAAAGTTCTCATCTGCTTTGAAAAACTCTACAATGTGATGAATCCCCTTGAACGCAAAAAGCTGATGGAACATCTGATTTCTGAAATTCAGATCTACCCGGAGCGTCAGCCCAACGGTCAGTGGCTCAAATCCATCAAATTCCGACTGCCTATCGTTGAAAGCGATATTGATCTGTGTTTGGACAATGAAAGTCATACCGAATGTGTGCTGAGCCTTTCCAAGGTGTGAGGTTTGAAAAAATGGCTATTCCAAAATATAATGAACTTTACTCGCTGTTCCTCTTTGCGATTCAGGACGGTGCCCCGCATTCTTCAAAAGATGTAAAGAAAATCATCTCTCAAAAACTCCAGTTAACCGCCTTGCTCTTGAATTGGTAAACATACATAAAAAGCGCCCGTCCCGGTTTTTTCCGGGACAGGCGCTTTGCATTTTAACCTTGTAATTTATCAGGACAGAATCATGCGGTCATTTGCAAACTCGCCGCCGCTGGCGATCTGGAACTTTGCCAGCAGGTCGGAGACGTGCAGGTTCTTCTTTTCCTCACCGGAAACATCATAGATGATATGGCCTTCGTACATCATGATCAGGCGGTTGCCATACTTAATGGCATCCTTCATGTTGTGGGTGATCATCATGGTGGTGAGATGGTTTTCCTCCACGATTTTGGCCGAGAGGGTCAGCACCTTGAGCGCGGTCTTGGGGTCCAGCGCAGCGGTGTGCTCGTCCAGCAGCAGGAGCTTGGGCTTGTTCATGGTAGCCATCAGCAGGGTCAGTGCCTGACGCTGGCCGCCGGAAAGCAGGCCCACACGGGCCGTCAGGCGGTCTTCCAGACCCAGATCCAGCGTCTTGAGCAGTTCACGGTACTGCTCGCGCTCTGCCTTGGTAATGCCAATGCGCAGGGTGCGGGGCTTGCCGCGGCGTGCAGCCAGGGCAAGGTTCTCTTCGATCTGCATGGTGGCAGCAGTGCCGGTCATGGGGTCCTGAAACACGCGGCCGATGTAAGCGGCACGCTGATGCTCGCTCAGGCGGGTCACATCCACACCGTCAATAATGATCTTGCCTTCGTCCACCGGCCACACACCGGCAACTGCGTTCAGCATGGTGGATTTGCCTGCACCGTTGCCGCCGATCACGGTAACGAAATCGCCCTCGTTCAGCTTCAGGTTCAGGCCGTTCAGGGCAGTTTTCTGGTTGACCGTGCCAGCGTTAAAGGTCTTGGAAACATTCTGGATCTCAAGCATTTTTTGCATCCTCCTTTGCCTTCTTCACCGGCTTCGAGAAGTACTTGCCCTTCCAGTACGGCACGGCAAGGAAAACAGCCACCACAGAAGCGCTCAGCAGCTTGAGCAGGTTGGCATCGAAACCCAGAGTCAGCACCAGCTGGATGACAATGTAGTAGATGATGGCACCCAGAGAGACAGAAACCATCTTGAGTGCAAAGTTGTGGAAGATGCGGCTGAACAGAGCCTCGCCAATGATGACAGCAGCCAGACCAATGACGATCGCGCCACGGCCCATGCCGACATCTGCAAAGCCCTGATACTGGCTCAGCAGAGCGCCAGACAGCGCCACCAGACCGTTGGACACAGCCAGGCCCAGCACGATATTGAAGTTGGTGTTGATGCCCTGCGCACGGGACATGGCGGGGTTAGAGCCGGTGGCACGGATGGCACAGCCCAGCTCGGTGCCGAAGAACCAGTACAGAATGCCGATCAGCACCGCTGTGACAATGATGATCATAACGATAGGGTTGTGGAGAGCGAACTCCTTGACCCAGCGCAGGGAGATCAGCAGGTTGTACTTGTCCACGTTGATGGCCTGATTGGCCTTGCCCATGATTTTGAGGTTAATGGAATACAGCGAAAGCTGGGTCAGGATGCCGGCAAGGATGGCCGGAATGCCCATAAATGTGTGCAGGACACCGGTGACGAAGCCGGACAGCAGGCCTGCCAGCAGCGCCATGAGCAGGGAGACCCAGACGTTCTGGCCGGACAGCAGGCACATGACGCACACTGCACCGCCGGTGCCAAAGGAGCCGTCCACGGTCAGATCGGCCACATCCAGAATACGGTAGGTCAGGTACACGCCAATGGCCATGATACCCCAGATAAGGCCCTGTGCACAGGCACCCGGCAAAGCGCCCGGCAGGTTTGCCAGTCTTGCAATGATTTCCAAAACAATTCCTCCTAAACGTTACACTTTTTTACTTCCCGTTTGATACGGGAAAGCGGAGAAGAGCACTTTCTACCCTTCTCCGCTGATTTTCTGTTTGGTTTCCCGGAGTATTTTAGCCCTCGATCTCCTCGTAGCCGTCGGGAACGGTCAGGCCCAGATCGTCGCAGATAGTCTTGTTGTACTTCTTGGTCACATCGGTGTACTCGATGGGCATGGTGGAGATATCAGCCTCGCCGTTCAGGATCTTCACTGCCATCTCACCAGTGGTGTAGCCCAGATCGTAGTAGCTGATGGAAAGGGTAGCCACGCCGCAGCCGGCGCAGATGCCCTCTTCGCCAGCGAACACGGGCTTCTTGGCCGGGCGGCAGATGCCGTCCACAATGCCGGTGTTTGCAGCAACAGTGTTATCGGTGGGCACATACAGTGCGTCGTTCTCGTCGGCAGCCTTCTGGCAGACAGAGGACAGGTCGTTGGAATCAGAGAAAGCGTACTGGGTAGCGGTGACACCCTTTTCCTCCAGATACTTCTGGACCTCATCCACCTGATACTGGCTGTTTGCCTCAGCAGAGCAGTACAGCAGGCCAACCTTCTTGGCCTCCGGCATCCACTCCACGATCATCTCAGCCTGCTGATCCAGCGGGGCCAAATCAGAGGTGCCGGAAATGTTGCCGCCCACGGTGCCGTCGAAATCGGTCAGGCCCAGAGCCACACCGTACTCGGTAACAGAGGTGCCCAGCACCGGAATGCTGTCGGTAGCAGACTGTGCAGCCTGCAGAGCGGGCGTAGCATTGGCCATGATCAGATCCACACCAGAGGAAACGAAGCCGTTGGTGATGGTAGCGCAGGTAGCGGAATCGCCCTGTGCATTCTGGAAATCGAAGGTGACATTCTCGCCGAAGGAAGCAGTCAGAGCATCCTCAAAGCCCTGCGTAGCGGCATCCAGAGCGGCATGCTGCACCAACTGGCAGATGCCGATCGTGAACTTCTGGCCATCGGCTGCAGCAGAAGCAGCAGCGGAGGATGCAGGCGCAGCGGAAGAAGCAGCTGCAGAAGATGCAGAAGAACCGCCGCAGGCAGTCAGGGCAGCAGCTGCGCCGCAGGCAGCGGCAGCAGCCAGAAACGAACGACGAGTGATTTTACGCATAATGTTTATCTCCTCTATCTCTTTGCGTGTGCGGCCTACAGGTACCGCACCAGAAAGCTATGTTTTGTATGCAAGGCTCGTACAGTCTCGCTTTACACTCGTGAAGTATATCACACATTTCACGGTAAAACAACTCACTTTTGCCCTAAAACGGCCTTTATTATCGATTGTATCAAATGCATCGATCGATTATTTTGATGCATTATTTCGTTTTTTCTGATATTCCGTCAGTTTTGCAAATTCAGCATCCAGCCAGTGCAGGTTTTTCTCCAGCTGCGGCAAGAACGGTGCGGCATAGTCGTAGCCAAAATACAGCGCCTGCCAGAGCTTGTCCTGCATCCGGCGCACCAGCACCGGGCTGAGCTGCGCACCCAGCTGTTCCACCGTGTCTTCCAGTGTCATGCAGGTCTGCGCCCAGCGCACATCGGTCTGTTCCCGGGCCGGGACATCGTAACGAGCAAGATAGTCCTCCACCCTTGCCTCGATCACCTGCCCGCCGCAGCCGGTTGGCTGCAGAAAATAGCTCACCTGTCCTTTCCTGCTGATCTCCTGCGCCAGCGGGTACAGAGCACACACCAGCGGTTCGGCATCGTGGATGGCGCAGTTATCTCCCGTAAGGAAGGGACAGTTGTTCCGGTTCTCCTTCACCGGGGCCAGACGCAGCACCGGCAAATGGCTCACCGTGCCAATGCTGGCCCGGCAATATCCCCGCGCCACGATCTGCGGCGGCAGGCGCAGCCGGGCTGCAATGCGCCACAGGTCAAAGCCTGAAAGTACAATGTCCTCTCTGCCACGGCAGCAGTCGCCGCAGCCATTGCACGCAAAGCTGAAATGTGCATCCCGCGCCAGCAGGGGCATTGCCTCGGTACGGGTAAAATCGATCTGGCCGCACAGGTCGATATGGTCGTCACGCATGGATGATCTTCCTTCTTCCTGAATGATATTGATTTTTATTGTATCACATTGCCGTCAAAAGCAAAAGGGAGCGTTTCCGCTCCCCTTGCGCTATCCTGTCATTGATACTTCTTTGCCGGGATGACGATTGCGCCAAACAGCGATGCAATGTATCCGATAAGCACTGCACGCCACACCTGCCATCCGGTGGCCTGTTCAAACACGACCGCCGCTGCCGTGCAGAGCGGTGTCAGGAGCATACTTACCACGCACCACACCCGCATTGCTTTGAGCACATGGAGCCAGTTGCGGTTGTTGTAGTACACACCCGGAATATGCATGTGGAACGCGCCCTGTGCAAAATTGCAGACATGGTTTTCGTCATAATAGCGCGGCAATGTTTCCGGCATCCAGAACAAGGTGTAGGCCCCATATACGATGCCGAAGATCACGTTTATAATCAGCAGCATCATTGCGCCCTCGGTCCCGGCCAGCCCCACGGCCCAGACAGCTGCGGTCTCTACAAGGCCAAGCACCACGCTGACCCCATACAGCGGCAGAAACTTCTGCGTGCGGGCCTGGCGGCGTTCCGTCGGTTCTGCCGAAAAAGTCAGTGCCTTGCGGATCAGTTCCTCTGTTTCCTCGCGGGTAAAGCGCTGCTCCTCCTCCACGCGGCAGCCCTGTAACAGCTCGGCCACGGTCACATTCAGCTGTTCGGCCAGCGGCACCAGCAGGGAGATATCCGGCACGCTCAAGCCGCGCTCCCATTTGCTGACGGCTTTATCCGAAACATACAGGCAGGCGGCAAGCTCCTTCTGGGTCATGCCCTTTTCCCTGCGCAGCTGTGCCAGAAAACTCCCAAAAGCGATCTTGTTCAGTTCGTACATCGTTTTGTCCTCCTTGTGAGCCAGCAGTTCTGTTTGTGGCTCCATTGTACCGGACCGGACATTCCCGCACAACCGACTGGCGGTAGAATTGGCGCAAAACAGTCATTTTTTCTTTTCCAGTCTGCGGTACACCTGCACAGCATCCATGATGTTGGTCTGCTCCGTCGCGTGGCTTCCGGGTGCCCCCAGCGTGACCAGAATGTACTCCTTTTCGTTCACCACGGCAAGGCTGGCAAGGCACAGACCGGCCGCAATAAAGTACATCGGGCTTTTGGAATCGCCCAGCCCGCGGAAGATTGATGCCATGATATTATACGCCGTGATGCATGGAACGCCGATAAAGCAGATGATCAGGTAGGTACGAGTGCCCGCCACGGCCTGCTCCGGTGTGGAGACAATGCGTACGATCGGATCCACAAGCCCTACCAGCACAGCTGCCAGTACCACAGATCCTGCCATAAACAGTGTGACTGTGTTGCCAATGAGCCGCGCCGCACGAGGTTTGTTCTCTGCGCCCACGGCCCGGCCAATAGTGACCGTTGCTCCCATGGCAAGGCCCACGATCATCACAGTGATCATATGCATCACCTGACTGCCAATGGACACCGCCGTTGTGCTGGCCACACCTTCAAACTGCCCGATGATGAACAGATCCGCCATGCCGTACAGCGTCTGCAAAAAGTACGAAAGCAGATAGGGCAGTGAAAAAAACAAAATGCTTTTCAACACACTGCCGCTGGTCAGATTTTTTTCCATAATGTTTTCTGCCCGGCTTCCCTCTTCTCTGCCGAATGTACAGAGCTTACACTGCCAGACCGGGCAGCTCCTTTCCGTTATAGATAGTAAACCCTACAACGACTGAAGAGTCAAGGTTTTATTACAATAAAGCGGCCCGGTCGTGCCAAAAGGTCAGCACAGCCGAGCCACCATGATTTATTTAAGGTTTTGTTTGTTCAATAGATAAGGCACAAACACATCATAAAATTTTTCGCTTCACTCTGCATGAAATTGTGCCCTTCTCTTCCAGTCTGTTTCATCTTCAATGCTCACATCATTTTCAAAGCATACCTGCCTTTCTGTTTTCTCCTAAAACAGTTTCAAGACAAAAGAAAAACGCTTCAGAATTTCTTCTGAAGCGTTTTTGTTCAAGTCGGCGACTACCTATTTTCACGCGCCGTTTCCAGCGAACTATCTTCGGCACAAGTGAGCTTAACTTCTGTGTTCGGAATGGGAACAGGTGGAACCTCACCGTCATCGACACCGACCGATCTGACTGAACCAGTATAACATGTTTGTTGTACTTTGTCCAGTATTTCTTAGAAGGACGTGCCTTCAAAACTGAATAATCACTGCTTACATTTTTTCGTTGACTCTAAGAGTCTCAAGCGAATTGTGGTCAAGCCCTCGACCTATTAGTACACGCTTGCTGAATGGA
>ERZ791899.286-NODE-286-length-69044-cov-94.247242_pt1 | contig 69044 bp, 56 predicted proteins | sample MGYA00510151_ERZ791899 | MGnify/ENA primary metagenome ERZ791899 (study PRJEB30046, sample SAMN00792118) | human gut metagenome | study: EMG produced TPA metagenomics assembly of the A metagenome-wide association study of gut microbiota in type 2...
CCGATTTTTTTTGCAAACACAAAAAAGGCCGTCTCATTTTGAGACAGCCTCTTATTGTAGTTATTAAGTCATCGAGATTGATAAAAATAATTAGGTGTTAAAGTTTTTGAATGAAAAAATGAAAAAGGTAAGTTTTTTAGTAGCAGCGTTAGCTGTATCTGCTCTTTCTGTGAATGCACAAAAAGCGTATGAAGGAACTCGTTTCTTGGACAATTGGTATGTGGGTGTGAAAGGTGGAGTGACTACTCCTACAGCTCATTCTGCATTTTGGCCTAATATGCGTGCTGAAACTGGCATTGAATTAGGAAAACAGATAACTCCGGTGTTAGGTGTTTCTTTTGAAGGATTGACAGGTATCAATACATCTTTCAGCAAAACAGCTTTTGATGATTTGAATTTAGGTGTATTGGGTAAGATTAATTTGAATAATCTTTTTGGGGGATATAATGGTGAACCCAGATTATTTGAAGTAGAAGGTATTGCTGGATTTGGTTGGGGACATGATTTCATGAACTCGGGTAGTGGTTATGACCGTTCTTATATGGTAAGCCGTTTTGGTGCCAGCTTTAACTTTAACTTGGGTGAGAAAAAAGCGTGGGCTGTGAATGTGCGTCCGGCTATTGTTTACAGAATGGATGGCGATCGTGCACAACAGCTGAATGTAAACAAGTCGAAGATTGAAATTTTGGCTGGAGTAACTTATCGTTTCGCAAGCAGCAACGGAAAGCACTATATGACTATTCAGAAGCCATACAACCAGGCTGAGGTGAACTCTTTGAATGAAACGATTAATGCCTTGCGTGCAGAAAATGCCCGTAAAGATGAAGCTTTAGGAGCAAAGGATGCAGAAAATGCACGTTTGGAAAAAGAACTGACAGATTTGCGTAATGCACCTAAGCAGGTAGAAACTATTATTCAGAATACACATTCCAAGTCATTGGAATCAGTTGTTACGTTCCGTCAGGGAAAGACCACAATCAGTACTGATCAGGTGCCTAATGTAGAGCGTATTGCAACTTATATGAAGAATAATCCAAAGAGTACGGTATCTATCAAAGGGTACGCTTCTCCGGAAGGTAGTGCCGAAGTAAATGCACGTGTAGCTAAGCAGCGTGCGGAAGCTGTAAAGAATATGTTGATAAGTAAGTATAAAATTAGTGCTTCACGTATCACAGCTGAAGGTCAGGGTGTAGGAGCTATGTTCTCAGAACCGGATTGGAACCGTGTAAGTATTGCTACTTTGAGCGAATCAGAATAATTCTTTTTTATTGAAATAATGTAGTCTGAAGGCTGTTGCAGGTAAATACTGTGGCAGCCTTTTTTATGTCTCTTTGTTTTCATGTATGTTTTTACATTTCTTGTACAGATAAAGACTGGGAAAAGTAACTGAAAATCCTTATCTTTGCGAGGAATTTGTAAACTCATGGGAGAACGTACACGATACAATGATTTTACCCGGTTTTTGGCCCTTCATTTTCCTTTTAAGGTGCAAAAAATCTCATTGAATGTGGGATTTACTTGTCCGAATAGAGATGGTGTAAAAGGATATGGAGGATGTACCTATTGCAATAACCAGACCTTTAATCCGGCATATTGTCGGACAGACAAGTCTGTTACGCAGCAGTTGGAGGAAGGAAAAGAGTTTTTCGCCAGAAAATATCCGGAAATGAAGTTTTTGGCATATTTTCAAGCCTACACGAATACCTATGCAGAATTGAACAAGCTGCGTCAGATGTATGAAGAGGCATTGCGGGTAGAAGGAGTTGTCGGACTCGTTATCGGTACGCGTCCCGATTGTATGCCCGAAGAATTGCTGGATTATCTGGAAGAGTTGAATAAGCGAACCTTTCTTTTAGTGGAATATGGTATTGAGAGTACGGATAATCATACTTTGCAGCGAATAAACCGGGGACATACTTTTGAATGTACGGTGGATGCCGTAAAACGTACAGCGGAAAGAGGGATACGTGTGGGAGGTCATGTGATTTTAGGACTTCCGGGAGAAAATCATGAAGCTATCATCCGTCAGGCACGACAGGTGTCCGAACTTCCTTTGACAACGCTGAAAATGCATCAGCTGCAGTTAGTGCGCGGTACACGGATGGCACATGAATATGAGTTGTGTCCTGAAGATTTTCATTTGTATGAGGTAGATGAATACATTGATCTTGTGATTGATTATCTGGAGCGTGTGCGTCCGGATCTTGTGCTGGAACGTTTTGTTTCGCAGTCTCCCAAGGAATTGCTGATAGCTCCAGACTGGGGCATTAAAAATTACGAATTTGCCGTTCGTATGCAGCGTCGTCTTCAGGAAAGAGATACCTGGCAGGGAAAATTCTATGAAGAAGTAAAAAAGGAAACAATATAATATCAAATTTTTAAATTAGTTAGGATTCAATGGAAATTAAAGGTAAAGTTCATTATGTCGGTGTGAACGACCGTACAAAAGCTTTGTTTGAAAATTTGTGGCCACTTCCTTATGGCGTGTCTTATAACTCTTACCTGATTGCCGATGACGATATGGTCGCATTGGTCGATACGGTAGATGTGGCTTTCTTTGAAGTATATATTAAAAAGATACGCAGTGTTATCGGAGACCGTAAAATCAATTATTTGATTATAAATCACATGGAGCCTGACCATTCCGGTTCAATTGCTCTGATTAAGAAATACTATCCTGAAATCGTATTGGTAGGTAACAAGAAGACTTTCGAAATGGTAGAAGGATATTATGGAGTAACAGGTGAACGTTATGTGGTAGGTGATGGAGATTTCCTGAAACTGGGACATCATAGCCTTCGCTTCTATCTGGTACCCATGGTACACTGGCCGGAAACAATGGTAACTTTCGATGAAACAGAAGGTATCCTGTTCTCTGGAGATGCTTTCGGCTGTTTTGGAGCATTGAACGGAGGATGCATCGACCGTAACATCAATACTGATATTTATTGGAATGAAATGCGCCGCTACTATGCTAATATCGTAGGTAAGTTCGGTAATCCGGTGCAGAAAGCCTTACAGAAATGTGGAGGACTGCCTATCAAGACAATCTGTCCGACTCATGGACCGGTATGGGAAGAATGTATTCCGCAAGTGGTAGATATGTATGACAAGCTGAGCCGCTATGAAGGTGAAGAAGGTGTAGTGATTGTGTATGGAACCATGTATGGTAATACAGAAGAACTGGCTGAAGCTATTGCAGAAGAACTGAGTGCACAGGGCATCAAGAATATCATTCTGCACAATGTTTCTCATACGCATCATTCTTATATCCTGGCCGACATCTTTAAGTATAAAGCTTTGATAGCAGGCTGTACTACTTATAACATGCATTTGTATCCTGAAATGGAATCTCTGTTGAGCAAGGTAGCCGCTCGTGAAATGAAGAACCGTCTGTTTGGTTACTTCGGTTCGTTCACCTGGGCCAGCGCAGCAGTGAAGAAATTGGGTGAGTTTACCGAAAAACTGAAATTTGAAGTAGTAGGTAACCCGATAGAAATGAAGCAGAGCATGAAGGCCGACAATTATGCACAGGCTAAGGAATTGGCTAAGGCAATGGCCGACCGTTTGAAAGCAGACCGTAAATAAATCATCTTTTTGATAGATATAAAAAAAACTTCCACTAAAGGATTTTCCCTTGGTGGAAGTTTTTTCATGGAGTGATATCTGCTTATCAGTCTTTTGCCTGGTGTACGGTCAGTTGCGGGAACGGGAATCCGATGCCTTCTTTGTTGAATGTGTCGTATACGATTTTATTCATGTCAAAATACACATCCCAGTAGTTTTCAGTCTTGGTCCACACACGTACCTTAATATCTACACTGCTGGCAGACAAAGCTCCAAGTCCGATAAAAGGAGCTGGAGTAGTGAGGATTCGTTCATCGGCCGCAATGATTCTCTCCAGTACAGCTTTTACTTTTTCATAATCTTCTCCGTATTCTACACCGAATACCCATTCAGCGCGGCGCATGTCTTGTTTGCTGTAATTGGTGATGGCATTGCTGCTCAGTGCACCGTTTGGTACATAAATAATTCGGTTGTCTACCGTAGCCAGAATGGTGTGGAAAATCTGAATTTCTTTTACTGTTCCGCTGGCACCTTGTCCGTCGATGTAGTCTCCTACCTTGAAGGGCTTGAATACTAAGATGATTAATCCTCCGGCGAAGTTAGACAGGTTTCCGGACAATGCCATACCGATTGCCACACCGGCAGAAGCTAAGATTGCAGCGAAGCTGGTGGTTTCCACTCCTAATTTGCTGATGATGGCAAATGCTAAGATTAGGTTCAGAAGTATGCTGAGCAGACTTTTTAAGAAGGTCTGTACACTGATTTCCAGTTTACGTTTTTCCAAAATTTTGCTGACCAGTCGGCTGATTTGCTTGATGATAAACCGGCCGACGATGTAGATGATAATGGCAGCCAGAATGTCTTTTCCAACCTCGATTCCCCAGTTGAGCAGTCTGTCCAGCAGCTGTTCTACGTTAATTCTTGAAGCAGTATTGCTTGCTTGTGCTGTAGCTTGTAATAATGTAAGTAACATGTGTAATGTGAATTAAATTTTTATAGTTAATCATTCATTTAATATCCCCTTGCCTTGTCGGACAATTTCAGGTACATCATCACAACAATTTATGACGGTAGAAGGTTCAATACCTCCCGTACCTCCATCGATAATAAGGTCTACTTTCTCTCCAAACTTTTCGTCAATCAGCTCCGGCTCAGTGATGTATTCAATGTCTTCTCCTTCCTCTAACGGCAGAGTGGTAGTCAAAATCGGTGCATCGAGCAGCTGACAGATTTCACGGATGATGGCATTATCGGGTACACGGATACCCACTTCCTTCCGGTTGCGGAAGATTTTGGGCAAGCGGCTGTCTGCATTCAGGATAAAGGTAAACGGACCGGGCAGATTGCGTTTCATCAGTTTGAAAGTGGCATTACTTACGCGAGCATATTCGCTGATGTTGCTCAGGTCGTAACAGATAATGGATAAATTATTCTTGCGCGGATCGATATTTTTCAGTTTGCAGATACGCTCAATAGGGCGTTCCTTCAGCGCATGACAGCCTAATGCGTATACCGTGTCTGTGGGGTAGATAATGATGCCCCCATCGTTCAGAATGTCTACTATGCGCTGTAGGTCTTCAGGTCGGTTGTTTTTAGAATATAATTTAAGTAACATGGCGTTATCTACGAAGATTTGACTTCGTATGAACGCAAAAATAAGAAAATTATTTCTTTTTCTTTCGCAGTTCTTCTGCAATTCGATAGTGAATGGCGGCTTCTATTTCCTTTCCGCTTTTTTCGAGTGCTTCAGCAAAATATTCATGAGCACCGGCATGCTGTGGCTTCAGGCTGGTAGCCTTGTCCAAATCGGAAAGCGCTTCTTCCGTTTTCCCGGTCAGCAGACGAAGTTTTCCTCGGTTGTACACTGCTTTGAAATCCTGTGGCCGTAGTTGTACGGCGCGATTCAGGCATTCCTCAGCTTCTTCCATTCGGTTTTCATCAAAGAATGTCACTCCTTTTCGTACCCAGGCATCCACATACTCCGGATACAGCTCCAGAGCCTTGTCATAGTTGGCTTGTGCTGCCCTCGGGTCGTGTGCCTTAGTGATGCATTCGTTTCCCATCAGGTAATATTCCCGGGCGTACTTCTGTAAATTCTGGCGCTGTTGTTGCATTTGCTCCTTCAACAATCGGTTTTCTTCCTTTAACCGGTTGATGATGCCTAATTTCCGGCGGATGAAACGCTGTATCAACGGTTTTTCAATGTCATATCGGCTGTGGATGGCCTTAAAGAAAGCTTCTAAGAATTCGGCAAAATTGCCTTTGTCGAAAGCTTTTACGGAAGCTACGTATTGAATGTCTGCCTGTGCCTGCTTCATGGCCCTCTCAAATGTCTGGTTGTCATTGAAGCGCTGGGCAAAGCTGACAATTTCCGGTCGGACAAACACATCTGCGTGCGAAATCCGCCGCTTCAACTGGATGCCGTCCAATGAGGTGCAGCGGCTCAGGGCTACATAAGCCTGTCCTCCGGCAAAAACTCCTCCCGTAAAGTCGATAACTACCCGATTGAAAGTCAGCCCCTGACTCTTGTGTACGGTGATGGCCCAGGCCAACCGGATGGGGTATTGTGTAAATGTGCCTAATTCCTCTTCTTCTATTTTCTTTTCCGTCTCGTTATATCGGTAGCGGATGTTGCTCCAGCTTTCCTTGTGTACATCGAATTCACTCCCGTCTTCCGTTATTACATAGATGGTACCGTCTTCCGAAAGGCCTGAAACCGTACCGATGGTACCGTTTACCCAGCGTTTTTCCTGGTCGTTCTTGATGAAAATCACCTGTGCTCCCGGCTTGATGACCAGTTCCATCAGGGTAGGGAGGCTGCTTTCCGGAAATTCACCATGTATTTCTCCTTTTAATGTGACCGGTTCGCCTGGCAGTTCGTTGAGTTTCTTTTCGTTGATATAATCTACATTGTCTCTCCGGGTGGCCAGCGTGATGTACAAATCATTCTCTTCCGGACAAGGTGGTGTCGGAGTATAACGGGTGTTCAATAGTTGTAAATCCGCATTTCCGGCAGTATTGGTCCGGATATGGTCGAGTACGCTGACGAATACCTGGTCTGTTTGCCGGTATACCTTGGTGAGTTCGATGGATACCAGTTCCATCTCCTGAAACACTTTAGCCGAAAAGAAATACGGATTCGGATAAAAACGGTTCAGAATCTCCCGTTCGTCACTTTTTACTACCGGTTCCAGTTGGAATACGTCACCCACTAACAGCAGTTGTTTTCCACCGAACGGCTCACGTAAGTTGTGAGAGTACGTGCGAAGCACCTTGTCGATAAAGTCGATGATGTCGGCCCGCACCATGGAAATTTCATCAATGATGATGAGCTCGATGTTCTGAATGAGTTTCCGGTGATCGGAAGAATACTTTAGAAAATCTTTCAGTTTTCGTCCCTGAAACTTCGGATCATCGGGCAGGAGCGGATGAAACGGAAGCTTGAAAAAACTGTGCAGGGTACTGCCACCCGCATTGATAGCGGCAATGCCCGTTGGAGCCAGTACCACATATTTCTTTTTGGTATGCTGGCAGACGTATTTCAGAAATGTAGACTTACCCGTTCCCGCTTTTCCGGTCAGAAAGACCGATTGGCGGGTGTATTGGATGAGTTTCAGTGCATTCTGAAATTCGGGGTTGTCGGTATCTATCAGGGTAGGAGTCATCTGTCATTGTGTTTAGAGATTCATGCAAAGATACGGACAAATGGGAAATAAAAAAAGCGGTTAGAAGTCTAACCGCTTTTTCGTCAGAATATTTACGAGAAGCCTTTCGGCATTTATCAGATTCGTCTTTAAAATGCTGAACTTGTCAGCGTCGCAGTTTTATTTGCGTCTTTCGTCATTCAGCATTACATAACCCCAGATCATTGGATCTGCATTTGCAATCTTGTGGAAAATGTTTTTTACCTTTTTCATAATTGTTACCCTTTCTTTTTTAGTTAGTTTAATTAAATCTTCTTAGCGGACTTCCCAGCCGGCCGTTGTTATTTACCTTGAAAACTTTTTATTGGCTTTTTCTTTTAGCCTTTCTTTTTACACTGCAAATATAGACCTTTTTTCTTTATAAAATATGTTTTATAGCATGTTTTTCTTGTAAAAGGCCAATTTGTTGATGTAAATCAAATCCGCAGGCAGGGTTATTTCTTTTCAATTACATTTTCCCCTTTCTCTCCCGAAAAACTCGTAACTTTGCAGCTGTTTTGTAGAATACCTATGGCAGCAAGAATGAACAATCAGTACGAAGAACGCCTGGGAACGGAGCGGATGCTTCCTCTCATTTTCAAAATGGCTTTACCGGCAGTGGCCGCGCAGTTCGTCAATCTCCTATATAATATAGTAGACCGTATTTATATCGGTCATATACCGGAAATCGGGACAAATGCATTGGCGGGAGTAGGAGTGACCACCTCTATTGTAATTCTGATTTCTTCTTTTTCGGCTATTGTGGGAGCCGGAGGTGCGCCGCTGGCTGCCATGGCACTGGGACAGGGCGACCGGGTGCGTGCGGGGAAATTCTTAGGCAACGGTTTCATGCTGCTGATTCTGTTTACCGTGCTGACTTCGCTGGTGTCCTATTGGTTTATGGAGCCTATCCTTCGGTTTGCGGGGGCATCTGCCGTTACACTCCCCTACGCAGAAGATTATCTTTCAGTGTACTTGCTGGGTACCTTGTTTGTGGAAATTTCTACCGGACTCAATACGTTCATCAATTCACAGGGGCGTCCCAATATTGCGATGTATTCCGTCTTGATTGGGGCTTTGCTGAATATCGTGCTCGATCCGATTTTTATTTTCTGGTTTGATATGGGCGTAAAAGGAGCGGCACTGGCCACTATTCTTTCGCAGGCATGCAGCGCCTGGTGGGTGTTAGGCTTTCTATGTTCCGACCGTGCCTCTTTGCGTTTGCAAAAATGTTACCTGAAATTTGACCGCCGTATCGTCGGGCGGATGTTGGCTTTGGGGGTGTCTCCCTTCATTATGGCCAGTACAGAGAGTCTGGTAGGATTTGTGTTGAACGGCAGTCTGGAGAAATTTGGCGATATATACGTAGGAGCCCTGGCTATTTTACAGAGTGCCATGCAGCTGGTCAGTGTGCCACTTACAGGATTTGCCCAAGGTTTTGTGCCGGTGGCCAGCTACAACTACGGACATGGTGACCGCCAGCGGGTGAAAGACTGTTTCCGTATTGTACTGACGGTAATGTTCTCTTTTAATTTTGTCCTGATGTTGCTGATGATTTGTTTCCCTACGGTAGTCGCTTCGGCATTTACGAGCGATCCGGAGTTGATTGCCACCGTAGAGCATGTGCTGCCGCTCTTCCTGGCTGGAATGACAATCTTTGGTTTGCAGCGTGCCTGCCAGAATATGTTTGTAGCCCTTGGTCAGGCACGGATTTCTATTTTTATGGCTTTGCTGCGTAAGGTTATTTTGCTGGTGCCTCTTGCTCTGGTTCTGCCTCACTTCTGTGGAGTGGAAGGCGTATTTATGGCCGAAGCAGTTTCAGATGCTACGGCCGCCATTTGTTGCACATTGCTTTTCTTCTGGCAGTTCCCGAAGATACTTCGTAAGATGCAGAATCTGGTACAGAACTAATTTTCTGATAGAAATCATCGGCTTTGCTATAAATCTTTATAACTTTATATTTCAAGCGTATCGTGGCTATTATTGAGGTGACTTAAAATATGAAAGCAAATACGATCGTGTTTCCGAGGTAACCAGTCCGGCATGTAAGTTTTATTTATTGAAAACCAAATCTTATAAATGAAAAATATAATAGAGAGTATCAGAAAGCAATATCCGGTGTCCGATTTGACCATAAAGGAACTTGAGTCCTATTTAACACCTTGCAGTTTTCCTAAAAGGTATCAACTTATAAAGGAAGGTATTTATTGTAAGTATGCTTATTTTATAGAGAAGGGTATCTTAAGAGCTTATTGGGTGGTCGATGGAGAGGAATACACTACCTCGTTCGGAGCAGAGGGATGCATTGTTTTCAGCATGGATGAATTATATTACAACAAAAAAAGCGAAGAATATGTGGAAACGCTGGAGGAAGTGGAAGCCTACAGAATCAATATAAGTGACCTCAAAAATCTTATGGAAACCAACTTGGAGTTATGCAACTGGGGGAGAATCATACACCAGAATGAATACAGACGGTTGCACAGAAGCCATAAAGAGAGGTTGTCATTGCCGGCAAAAGAGCGTTATGAAGAATTTCAGAAACAATTTCCGGAAATATGCAAAAAGGTAAATCTGAAATACATTGCATCCTATTTAGGAATCACCCTTTCTACCCTTAGCAGGTTGCGAAGCAAAAGACCGTAATTTGATTTAGGACAAATTTTTAATGGATGAGATTCCCTATCTTTGCGCGATATAAATGTATTGTATAAATTCTAATCAGTTTAATTTATCCCAATATGAATCATCGAATCTCATCATCAGCTTTTGCAGATACAAAACCGCATTATGAACTTCTTGACGGGCTAAGAGGGGTGGCCGCATTGCTTGTGGTGTTCTATCACATTTTCGAAGGTTTTTCTTTTGCCGGAGGAGGTACCCTCATTACTGTCATTAATCATGGTTATCTGGCCGTGGATTTCTTCTTTATACTTTCAGGTTTTGTCATCGGATATGCATATGATGACCGGTGGAAGAAGAACATGACATTAAAAGGCTTCTTTAAGCGGAGACTTATCCGACTCCATCCGATGATCATTATGGGGGCAATAATCGGCTGTATCGCTTTTTTTGTGCAGGGAGGAGTGAAATGGGATGGTACGCATGTAGCTACTTCTGCGGTCATGTTGGCACTTTTGCTTGCGATGTGCTTTATTCCAGCTTATCCGGGAGCGGGGTATGACGTACGCGGGAACGGAGAGATGTTTTCCTTGAACGGACCGAGCTGGTCATTGTTCTTTGAATATATAGGTAATATACTTTACGCTCTTTTCATTCATCGTTTAAGTAATAAGGCACTGACAGTATTGGTCATACTGCTCGGTTTAGGACTTTCCTGGTTTGCTTTGTTTGATGTGGTAGGTTATGGCATGATAGGAGTGGGCTGGACGCTCGACGGACTGAACTTCTGGGGAGGCATGCTGAGAATGCTGTTTCCTTTCACGTTAGGTATGCTGATTTCAAGAAATTTCCGTCCGTTCAAGATTCGAGGCGCATTCTGGATTTGCAGCATTATCCTGTTGGGACTTTTTTGTGTGCCTTATATCGAAGGTAAGTCACCTGTATGTTTGAATGGTGTGTTCGAGATGATATGTATTGCGGTGGTATTTCCTCTATTGGTGTGTATGGGGGCATCTGGCAAGACAACAGACAAGCAGTCGACTACTATCTGTAAGTTCCTGGGAGATATATCTTATCCGCTTTATGCCATTCACTATCCTATTATGTATGTATTCTACTCATGGCTTATCGAGAAGCAGTTGTATACGTTGGAAGACACTTGGCCGGTGGCAGCCGTCGTATATTTCGGAAGTATCGCATTGGCATACTTGTGTCTGAAGCTCTATGATGAACCTGTGAGAAGGTGGCTTGGAAATAAGTTTGTGAAATGAAAATGAGTAATTTCTAAGTGATATACAATAAATCTCCCCAAATGTCAGATACAAAAATTCAGACATTTGGGGAGATTTTGTAATGCATTATAATTATGCTTTAAAAGGCTTGCGGAATTTACATCCGTTTTTCCACTGAGAGCATCCGTAAGCTGTTTTTCCTTTGATAATGATGCCCGTGCCGCATATGGGACAGGCTTTTCCTAAAATGCTGTCATCGGCTGGCAGGTTGTCTTCCTTGGATGCTTCTGGAGCGACTGTCTTCTTGCTGGCCCGTGGCTTGCGGGGAGCCGTTTTTTTCTTGGGCTCTTCTTCACCGTTTTTAGGGGCAGCTGCTTTTTTCAGCGGAATTTTAGGGCTGTCATCGGTCGTAACGGTTACACGGCGGTTGCTGTTGTCGCGCAGTACGCTGTAGACTATTTCGGTGACCATCTGCTTCAATTCAGCTAAGAAGGTACCCGCATCGTAACTTTTTCGTTCGATTTCGCGCAATTTCTTTTCCCAGATACCGGTCAGTTCGGCCGATTTCAGTAATTCTTCGTGAATCAACTGAATCAGTTCTACCCCGGTAGGAGTAGCAATCAGATTTTTGCGTTCCTTGCGGATGTAATGCCGTTTGAACAAGGTCTCGATAATGGCTGCACGGGTAGAAGGGCGACCAATGCCGTTTTCTTTCAGGGCATCCCGCAGTTCATCGTTATCCACCAGTTTTCCGGCGGTTTCCATGGCACGCAGGAGGGTGGCTTCGGTGTAGGGACGAGGCGGCTGTGTCCATTTCTCGTTGAGCATCGGATTATGCGGACCGCTTTCTCCTTTGTTGAATGCAGGCAATACGCTTTCTTCCTCATTTTCTTTCCCTTCCTCCGGAACGTCCTTGGCAAAGATTACGCGCCAGCCGGGTTCCAGAATCTGCTTTCCGGTTACCTTGAACTCTATCTGGTCTGCTTCACCGATGACGGTTGTGGTAGAAAACTTACAATCCGGATAGAACACGGCGATGAAACGGCGGGCAATCAGGTCGAACACCCGTTTTTCCATGTCGCTGAGGCCCTGCGGTTGTACCCCGGTGGGAATGATGGCATGGTGGTCGGTCACCTTACTGTTATCGAATACTTTTTTCGATTTAATCAGTGGTTTTCCGCTTAATTCCTTCGTGTAAACAGCATAGTCTTTCAACCCCTCCAGAATTTTAGGGCACTTGGGATAAATGTCGTCACTCAGGAAAGTGGTATCCACACGCGGATAAGTAGCTACCTTCTTTTCATATAATGACTGAATGAGCTGCAAGGTCATGTCGGCCGAGTAGCTGAATTTTTTATTACATTCCACCTGTAAAGAAGTCAGGTCGAACAGGCGAGGAGGCGCCTCCGTACCTTTCTTGGAACTGACTTCGGTTACGGTAAAGTCTACATTCCGGATGCGTTCCAGTAATTCCTTTCCGGTCTGTTCGTCGGTAATCTGCGGAATGCCCCGGTTGGCATCGGGTTGTATTTTCTTCTTGGCCGAAGGGTTCTCTTTTTCCTTTTCAGCTTCTTCTGCTAGTTCCTCATCGCTTTTTCGTACGATGGCCGAGAACACCGTATCGCGGTAGACCGTTTTCAGTTCCCAGTATTGCTTGGGTACGAAGTGTTCGATTTCCTGTTGTCTTTTTACAATCAGGGCCAGAGTCGGAGTCTGTACTCGTCCGATGGAAAGTACCTGTTTGTTCTGTCCGTATTTCAAGGTGTATAGTCGGGTGGCATTCATGCCCAAAGTCCAGTCACCGATGGCGCGGCTCAGTCCGGCTTCGTAGAGAGGCTGGAACTCAGCCTGGTCCTTCAGATTGGCAAATCCGTCGCGTATAGCCTCTTCCGTCAGTGAGGAAATCCAGAGTCGTTTGACCGGGCATTTGGCACCGGCCTTTTGCATTACCCACCGCTGGATGAGTTCTCCTTCCTGGCCGGCATCTCCGCAGTTGATAATCATTTCGGCTTCCTGCATCAGCTTTTCGATGATGTGAAACTGCTTTTCAATTCCGCTGTCGTTTATCAGCTTGATTCCGAAGCGGGGAGGAATCATGGGCAGGCTGCTCAGACTCCAGCTTTTCCACGAGGGAGTATATTCATGCGGTTCCTTCAGGGTACACAGATGACCGAATGTCCAGGTTATCTGGTATCCGTTTCCTTCAATGTATCCTTCTTTTCGGTTTTTGGCTCCCAGCACATCGGCAATGTCGCGTGCCACGCTGGGTTTTTCGGCTATGCAAACTATCATGGTCTTTCTTTCAATATGGAGCAAAATTACGTAAAGTTGCCTGAATAGAAAAATAAAATCTTTATCTTTGGACAGAAATGACTGACAACCTTTCTTTTGGCAAGGTTTTTGCTAAAAGAATTAGTATAACAATTAAATGAAGAAATTATGTTGATTTGGATTGTATTTATAGGTATTGCGATTATCAGTTACCTGGTTCAGGCAAACCTGAAGAGTAAATTTGAAAAATATTCCCAGATGCCGTTGACCAATGGCATGACAGGAAGGGAAGTGGCAGAAAAGATGCTGCGTGATAACGGTATTTACGACGTGACGGTGACCAGTACATCGGGAATGTTGACCGACCATTATAACCCGATGAACAAGACGGTAAATTTGAGTGAAGGGGTCTACGGTAGTACAAGTGTGGCTGCGGCAGCTGTAGCTGCTCACGAGTGTGGGCATGCGGTACAGCATGCGCGGGGGTATGCGCCTTTACGTATGCGTTCGGCTTTGGTTCCGGTGGTACAGTTTTCTTCTTCCATCGTATCTTGGGTGTTGTTAGTTGGTATTCTGATGGTCAACTCATTTCCGCAGTTGCTGCTTATCGGTATCTGTCTGTTTGCCATGACCACGTTGTTCAGTTTTATTACCCTTCCGGTAGAAATTGATGCAAGCCGTCGGGCGTTGGTATGGTTGAGTAGTGCTGGAATTACCAATGCGTTTAATCATCAGCAGGCTACGGATGCCTTGAAGTCGGCTGCCTATACGTATGTCGTAGCTGCCTTGGGTTCACTGGCTACGCTGATTTACTACGTAACGATTTATATGAATCGTCGCGAGTAAGCATGAAATCCTTTCGTTTTGTGTGCGGAAGGTAGAAATTTTATTCGTATTTTTGCTCCGTTAATTTAAAGACTGATTCATTATGGCAACAAAACCAAGTATACCTAAAGGAACAAGAGACTTTTCGCCGGTAGAAATGGCGAAACGTAACTATATATTCAACACCATTCGTGAGGTATTCTATCGCTACGGCTTTCAGCAGATAGAAACTCCTTCTATGGAAAACCTGTCTACTTTGATGGGTAAGTACGGGGAGGAAGGCGATAAACTGCTTTTCAAGATTCAGAATTCAGGTGACTATTTTTCTGGACTGACAGATGAAGAACTGTTGAGCCGCAATGCAGCAAAATTGGCCAGCAAATTCTGTGAAAAAGGTTTGCGATATGACCTGACAGTTCCTTTTGCGCGTTACGTGGTAATGCACCGTGATGAAATCACTTTCCCGTTTAAGCGTTTCCAGATTCAGCCGGTATGGCGTGCCGACCGTCCGCAGAAGGGACGTTATCGTGAATTCTATCAGTGTGATGCCGACGTGGTGGGTAGTAACTCCTTGCTGAATGAGGTGGAACTGGTGCAGATGATTGATGCGGTGTTCCAGAAATTCGGTATCCGTGTTTCCATCAAGATTAATAACCGTAAGATTCTGACAGGTATTGCAGAAATTATCGGAGAAGCCGACAAGATTGTAGACATTACAGTAGCTATCGACAAGCTGGATAAAATTGGTTTGGACAATGTAAATGCGGAACTGGCATCAAAAGGTATTCCGCAGGAAGCCATCGATAAGTTGCAGCCGATTATTCTGTTGAGCGGTTCGAACGAAGAAAAAATAGCTACGTTGAAGAATGTGCTGGCTGCCAGTGAGACAGGCTTGAAGGGGGTAGAAGAAAGCGAATTTATCCTGAAAACAATTACCGGACTGGGTATTCAGTCGGAAGTGGAACTGGATCTGACACTGGCTCGCGGACTGAACTATTATACGGGTGCTATCTTTGAAGTGAAGGCGCTGGACGTACAGATTGGTAGTATCAGTGGAGGTGGTCGTTACGATAACCTGACCGGTGTGTTCGGTATGGAAGGTATGTCGGGAGTGGGTATCTCGTTCGGTGCTGACCGTATTTACGACGTACTGAACCAGTTGGATTTGTATCCGAAAGAAGCGGTGAATGGTACACAGTTGCTGTTTGTCAACTTTGGCGAAGCTGAGGCTGCGTATGTATTGCCGGTATTGGCACAGGTACGTGCGGCTGGTATTCGTGCAGAAATCTACCCGGATGCTGCCAAAATGAAGAAACAGATGAGCTATGCCAATGCAAAGATGGTACCATTTGTAGCTATTGTGGGTGAAAATGAAATGAAAGAAGGAAAAGTCATGCTGAAGAATATGACGAGTGGCGAACAGTCGCTGGTTACTCCGGACGAACTGGTAGCTGCCATCAACGGATAAGCGTGAGCGATTAATCATAAATAAAAAGAACACGGGTTTCACGGAAGAAGGCAGAAGAGTCAGATGCTTCGGACTTCTGTTTCGTGAAACCTGTGTTTTTTATAGGCGTTTCGAAAATTTATAGAGGATATGGATATTGTATATTTGGTTGTTGGCGTGGTAGTCGGAGGATTGCTGGGCTATTTGTGGGCTGCGAGGAAGTCGGTTTCTTTGCGGTCGGAGTTACAGATGAACCAACAGCATGCCCAGGATTTGCTGAAGGCGGAAAAGGAACGTACTGAATTGCTGACAGAGCAGTATCGGAAGGAAACGGAAAGGTTACGCGGACAGTTGGATGAACTTTCCGGGAAATGGGCAGAAGCAGGTCGGGCACTGGCAACTTCACAGGCAGAACGTCGTAACTTGGAAGAGCGTCTGGAGAACCAGAAAGAGGAAGTGGAGAAGTTGCGGAAGCAACTGAATACGGAGTTCGAGAATATGGCCAACCGGATTTTCCAGCAGAAGACGGAGGCATTTAACCGGCTTAGTTCGGAAACTTTAAGTAACCTGTTGAAACCTTTCGGAGAGAATTTGAAAGAATTCAAGCATCAGGTGGAGGAAGTGTACGATAAAGAATCCAAGCAGCGCTTTTCTTTGGAAGACCGTATCAAGGAACTGATGCAGTTGAACAAGCAGATTAGCGACGATGCCAATAACCTGACCCGCGCTTTGAAAGGAGATTCCAAGATGCAGGGAAACTGGGGTGAAATGATATTGGAGACTATCTTGGAAAATTCCGGTCTGAGAGAAGGAGAAGAATATTTCCGTCAGGAATTTTTAAAAGATGAACATGGTGAACCGCTCAAAAATGAATTGGGACAGCGGATGCAGCCTGATGTGTTAGTTGTATATCCGGATAACCGTCAGGTAATTATTGACTCTAAAGTATCGCTTACGGCATATGCGAGCTATGTAGCTTGTGAGGATGCCGTGCAACGCGAACAGTACTTGAAAGCACACTTAGCTTCTGTGAAAGCTCACATTGATGAGTTGAGCCGGAAGGATTATTCCAGCTACAATGTGTCTTCGTTGGATTTTGTGATGATGTTTGTGCCCAATGAACCGGCTTATCTGTTGGCCTTGCAGGCCGATCCGGACATCTGGAATTATGCTTATCAGAAGAAGGTCGTGTTGATTAGTCCGACCAACCTGATTGCAGCGCTTCGATTGGCCTTGGATTTATGGAAGCGGGAGTATCAGGTGAAAAATATTCAGGACATCATCAAGCGAGGAACGGTGCTTTATGAAAAACTGGTGGGGTTTACCGAGACTTTCGAAAAGATTGGAGATTCTTTGCAGGTAGCTTCCACGGCTTACAAGAATGCGTTGGGGCAGCTTTCGCAGGGGAAGGGCAACCTGATTCGTCAGGCGGATATGCTGACGGAATTGGGCATCACTTCGAAAAAGAAGTTCTCCTCCCGTATCCGGCAGGAAGTCGACAAAAGTATTACGCCGGCGACTCCTGCAAGAGATTTGTTTTCAGAGTCGGAAGAACAATAAAAAGAAGAAGCTCCATGGCCTTGAGCTGGGTGTGCCATGGAGCTTCTTTTTTGTCTCACATTGAGATTAAAGTTTTACAGTGTATTGCTTGGTAGCTCCTGCATAAATGCCTGTTTGGCTGAAGTCGGCTGTGAGAACTTGTTTCTTCTTACCGATTTTCAGTTCCACTTGAATGGGCGACTGAGTTTGTCCCGGGTCGGCAATATGCAGATTGGCCGATTTAGCGTTGATGTCTTTTACCATCAATACGCATGGCTTGTCTACGGTAACACTCAATTCTTTATGTTTGAAAGTACCAGCTTCGAAGAAAGTCACCATCCAGACATTTAGTTTGGTATTCCGAACAGCCTGTACTTTTGCATTGTTCGACAGAATTTCAATGGCATTTTTTTTCTGATAGGCCTTCATCTCTTGTGCAGAAGTTTTGCCTGGCACTACAATGTAAGCGTATGAGCCGTCTTTCGGACCCACACCGTGGTTGATACCCAATGTGAAGACATCCATCTTTTCTTCTTTTTTCGACTTGCTGGTGTTGATGTCATACCAGCGTCCGCTCTGTGTCTGGGCTGTCAGGAACACTTCTTCTTTCTGCGGGAAGAAATAACCGATTTTGTCATGCAATACCCATTGCGGAGCTTGTAGAGTATGGCTTCCGTTTGCTAGGGTCTCTTCTTTATCTCCTTTGTCTACCAGGATGCCGCCTTTCAAGAAGCACTGGTTGACTGTGGTGTGTACAGGATAAGTAGATGTAGATTGAATTCCAGCTCCCAGGCATACTACTTCGTTATCGAAGAAGTACCAGCTTTTCTTGGCTCCGGTGTTTACTTCAGGATTGGTGTCCATATAGGCGTATGCTGTAGCTCCATAAATGCTGTCGGAAACTCCTCCTGCGTATGTGGAAGTTCCTAACACACCCCATGCTTTCGGGTCCATTGGTACTTTTTCCAGCTGAGGAGCAGTTGTACCCGGAATATGGCACCAGTTCCATACCGGGAAGATGTTAAAGTATTCATCTCCAGTTTGCGTAATATTGGTACATCCGTCGGACATGAAATAGGTTTTCAGGTTTTCTTTGTTGCCGTATTCACATTTCTTAGTGCGTGTAGAAGCCAAACGTACGTCAAAGTTATACTGAGGGCGCACATGTAATGAGTAGTCACCACGGAAATAATGGGTATGTGAAGCAGTTACCTGATAGTCGGCTGGCTGCTTTCGATTCAGACGTGCGATAATGGCCTTGTATTCATCGGCATGAGTTGGATCGATATCTATCATCCGTTTGGCGTAAGTGGCAGTGGTTCGTTTGTTCAGCAATCCCGGTCGGCTGACACTTCGTCCTACTACATCGAATGACATATTCTGGCCACGTACGGTACGATAATAAGTTTCGCGCATGAATTTGCTGAGTAGCTCTACTTTTTCTTTATCAAGTTGGTACTGCGTTCCTAATGCATAGGAAGCCACTTGAGTGACACCTTTGAGTATCTCATCTCCATAACCTCCAATGTACAATTGTTCTCCGTGCTGGAAATAACTGTTGTCATGTTGGAAGCCTTCTTCTGTGGTATATACCACCGGATTGAAAACGTTGTCGATAGCCGTTTTCAAATCAGCTTCATTCTGTGTCAGGCAAGAACGATAAATCCAATGCAAAGCAATATCCGTACGGTTAGCACCTGTCCATTTAGCCGGGTCTCCACCTGTTTCCTGAATCCGTTTCAGTATTTTTGTTTCCAGTTCTTGAGGAATCTGTTTTTTCCCGATACGCATTTGAATGAGCAGTACACCGAGTTTCTGTGGCTCAGAAATCTGATTGTGCCACCAGTTATCACTTTCGGAATCTACATCATACCAGTATTCCAATCCTTTGACGATTTTCTGGTATAAATCCTCGTTCTGATAGTATTTGTTTTTTTCGTTGGTATATGCATAGCCGAAATCGGACAAACGTTCTATGTGTTTGATAGGAGTCCAGTTGGTCATTTGAGTATCATCATAATCAATGTCACTAAATGAACCGTTTTCTTGAAACAAGGCTAGATTTTTGTCTATGGAAGGGTTTTTAATAGTCGTATTGCGGATTTTTTCCATAAACATTTCGTAGTCATTGTTTCGTTGGTCAGGTGCTTGTGTGAAAATAGAAGCCCATCCCGTAGCCATTGTGCAGGAAAGTGCAGTGGCTAAAGTAAGCGTTTTTAAAGGTCTGTTCATATATTTATTATGTTAGGTTCAGGTGGTAAAGATAGTTATTTTTCGAAATATCTCCAATAATGGATTTTGTTACGTGTAAGGTCGGGTGTCAGATTTGTCAGTATAATGGCCAGGACTGTCAGGTTGCTTATGTCAGAATGTCAGTCTTTTGCTTTGGCACGCTTTTCGCAGAAAGATAGGTGCTTTAACGCATTTGATAAACGATAAAATATAAACTAAATTATAGCATTATGAACATTAAACCATTAGCAGACAGAGTCCTGATTCTTCCGGCTCCTGCAGAAGAAAAAACAATCGGTGGTATCATTATTCCTGACACAGCGAAAGAAAAACCGTTGCAGGGTGAAGTAGTGGCAGTAGGCCATGGCACTAAAGACGAAGAAATGGTCTTGAAAGTAGGTGATACTGTATTGTATGGTAAATATTCTGGTACTGAAATCGAATACGAAGGTGTGAAGTATTTGATGATGCGTCAGAGCGATGTACTGGCAGTTTTGGGATAATTTAGGTAATTAACGAATTTAAGATTAGAAAGGAAATTCACTATGGCAAAAGATATTCTCTTCAACATTGACGCTCGCGATCAGTTGAAAAAAGGTGTAGACGAACTGGCTAATGCAGTGAAAGTAACACTGGGCCCGAAAGGCCGTAATGTAATCATCGAAAAGAAATTCGGTGCTCCTCACATTACAAAGGATGGTGTAACTGTAGCAAAAGAAGTGGAATTGAGCGATCCGTTCCAGAATACAGGTGCTCAGCTGGTAAAATCAGTTGCTTCTAAGACGGGTGATGATGCGGGTGACGGTACAACTACTGCTACTGTATTGGCTCAATCAATCGTAGGTGTTGGTTTGAAGAACGTAACTGCTGGTGCAAATCCGATGGATTTGAAACGTGGTATTGACAAGGCTGTGGCAAAAGTTGTGGAATCTATCAAGGCTCAGTCTGAAACTGTAGGTGATAACTACGACAAGATTGAACAGGTGGCTACAATTTCTGCAAACAATGATCCGGTTATCGGTAAGTTGATTGCGGATGCAATGCGCAAAGTTTCTAAAGACGGTGTCATCACTATCGAAGAAGCTAAGGGTACAGATACTACAATCGGCGTGGTAGAAGGTATGCAGTTTGACCGTGGTTACTTGTCTGCTTACTTTGTAACTGATACTGAAAAGATGGAGTGCGTGATGGAACATCCGTATATCCTGATTTACGATAAGAAGATTTCTAACTTGAAAGATTTCTTGCCTATCTTGGAACCGGCTGTACAGAGCGGACGTCCTTTGTTGGTTATCGCAGAAGATGTAGACAGCGAAGCATTGACTACTTTGGTAGTTAACCGTCTGCGTGGTCAGTTGAAGATTTGTGCTGTGAAGGCTCCGGGCTTCGGCGACCGTCGTAAGGCTATGCTGGAAGATATTGCCGTATTGACTGGTGGTGTAGTTATCAGCGAAGAAAAAGGTTTGAAACTGGAACAGGCTACACTCGAAATGTTGGGTACTTGCGACAAGGTAACTGTTTCTAAGGAAAACACTACTATCGTAAACGGTGCAGGTCAGAAAGAATTGATTCAGGAACGTATCAACCAGATTAAGGCTGAAATCAAGAACTCTACTTCTGACTACGATAAGGAAAAATTGCAGGAACGTCTGGCTAAATTGTCCGGTGGTGTAGCAGTTCTTTATGTCGGCGCTGCCAGCGAAGTGGAAATGAAAGAAAAGAAAGACCGTGTAGATGATGCCTTGTGTGCAACTCGTGCCGCTATCGAAGAAGGTATCGTACCGGGTGGTGGTGTAACTTACATCCGTGCCATCGATGCATTGGAAGGCTTGAAAGGTGACAATGCAGATGAAACTACAGGTATCGAAATCATCAAGCGTGCCATCGAAGAACCGCTTCGTCAGATTGTAGCTAACGCTGGTAAGGAAGGTGCGGTTGTAGTACAGAAAGTACGTGAAGGTAAAGGTGACTTCGGTTACAATGCCCGTACAGATGTATACGAACACTTGCATGCTGCCGGTGTAGTTGATCCTGCAAAGGTTACTCGTGTAGCATTGGAAAATGCCGCTTCTATCGCAGGTATGTTCTTGACTACAGAATGTGTCATTGTAGAAAAGAAGGAAGAAAAACCTGAAATGCCGATGGCTGCTCCAGGAATGGGTGGCATGGGCGGTATGATGTAATCTTCCCCTTTCAGATATAAAGTAAATCCCAGTCGGTTTCCGGCTGGGATTTTTTTGTTAGAGAGAGTAAGAGAGAATCAATATCCAGGGTTTTGCTTCATTCCTGGATAGGCGTCGAGTGCAGTTTGAGGAATGGGTAAATAGAAATTTTTATTGAGGTTGAACCCCGTCTGTTCAATAGGTATATTCAACAATCGGTAATATGGATAAGCGCTTCCGGTTCCTTGCAGCAGATTGATGTAGTCTTTCCATTCTGCACCTTCGATAGAGAATGTCTCGTTTAAGATGTTTTTAATTTCTGTGGCTTCCATTTCTCTTCCGGATTGAGAATAAGCGATGGCAGCCATAAGGTAGACTTCACGCAGCAGGACTGGATGAATATAAGTACCTCCGGGATTACCGAAATTGTCTTTATATCCTCCCCAAATGATTTCTTGGCTTTCTGAATTATTGAGTGCATTTGAATCTAGGGCATATGTGCTGTTATTTATGATATATAGGCATTGCTGAATGGCATCTTCATAATATTCAGAGAATAAATATATTTTTCCAAGCAATGTTTTTGAAGCTATTGCCAATGGACCTGGAAGAGTGTTTGACAAATCGGCCAGATAGGAGATTAATTGATTTTTACTTTCCTCATTGTCAAGTGGGGCTACTTTTCCATAAAGACCAAACAGTTGATTCTGAATAACGCCTAGATCTACGGTTAAATTCCAGGATGCTTCCCATCCTTCTGTGGTATTGAGTGAAGTCAGTTGTTCCAGGTATTTTTTGCACTCGTCTATTGTTTGATAAGCAAAATCCCAAAAAGTACTGGAGGTATATTCAATCATGTTATAATCAAAGCTTTTATCATATAACAGACTGAATTCCATGTTTTTGCTTTGGGTCAAGAATATTTCAAAAGCTTGTTTCCAAGCTGCTTCAATTTCAGCAACATTGACTTCTTCTGGTTCCATCATGTAGCAGATTTGAGTCAGACTGTTTTCAGGAAGGTCTTTATAATCCAAGAAGTAAGTATAAGTTTCACTGCTGACTTTATCATTCACGTTTATGAGTCCGTCCCCATTTAAATCGGCGTATATTAAATTTCCGTTTTCGTCCATTCCTGCAATTAAGAAGCCCTCGTGCAGGTTAGAGAAGTTTTCTTTACTTATCGCATAGGTCAATGTATCGCTCTGATGCTGAATAATTACTTCACCGTTTTCATTCGTGATGAAAGTACCAAGCAGGTTTCCCCTGCCATCTTTTGCTTCGATACTGACTCCTGCAAGCGTTTCTCCTGTAGGTAGCTTGGTAATAATGGTTGTTTCATGTAAAGGAATCTCTACTGTCGGAATCACTTCTGGAACTATATACACATAGCTGTTTCCGGCTGGAATGGCATTTCCCTCAATCTTGACTCCATTAATCAGTACGTCATTTTCAGTACGTGTCACATAAAGCGTTTCGTTGTTGATACTGGTCAGGGTACTGCCATCTGTTAAATCATCTTTTGCATAGCGTCCTTTGGCGATGTGATTTTTGATGGAAGCGGTATCCAGTACAGTGGTACGGCTCGCGGTATTTGTATTTTTTACCGCAAAGACGGTCAGTTCGTCTTGTGTCAGGCCGGCTACATTTACTTTTTCCAGTATTTCTACAAACTGGCTGACTTCCGGGTTGCTCTCTTTCAGTACTTCTACGATTTTTTGAATAGCTTCCTCTCCTTTAGAAGGAGGAGGTTCAGGAGTCGGATTTTCTTCATTCTCGCAGGCATTCAACATGCATAGTGAGAAGATGCCTAATAAATAGTAGATTAGTGTTTTCATAACTTTGGATTGATTGACGGATTATTTTATTTTCTCACAAGCTTCCAAAAATTTGGCTGTTGCTTCTTCGTATTTCTTTTTCAGGTCATCAGACAGGTTCTTTTTCCAATCAGAGAGGGTAGTACCACTTTCTTCACAGCACTTATCAATATCCTTACTGGTTTTTGCCATGATTTTCATGGCCTCTTGAGGACTAGGGTTTTCCTTGATTTTTGAAGTTGCTTCTTCAATCAGCTGTATGATTTTGTCATATACAGGGTCTGAAGCTGTTTGAGAGACAATTTCTTGGCTAGCTTTGTCAGAAGTGGATTTTTGTGTATTTCCGGAACAAGCCTGAACGGCTAGCAGCATAAAGCAGGCAAGTCCTGCATAAATCAGTTTTTTCATGGTAGCAGATAGTTTTGGTGAAACATAAAAATAAAACAATGTAATGCTTATTTCAGCGGAATACTGAGATAGCCTTTTGAAAGGGCCTTAATAACCAGATCGGTGGCATTCTTGGCTCCGAACTTCACCATCAGGTTTTTCCGGTGCCATTCTACTGTATTCTCTGAAATAAAGAGACATTCGGATATTTCATGGGTACTCATGCCTTTTGCTATGGCTTTCAGTACATCCAGTTCCCGAATGGTAGGAGCAGAATCGAGCGTATCGGGCGTGTGGCCGATCTTATCTTTTTCTTTATAGAGTTTTTGAAATTGCGGACAATAGTATTTTTTCCCCTTTAAAACCGCCTGTAAGGCTTTTTGAATGTATTCTCCTGCAGAGGACTTGAATACTACGGCATCAATGTCAGGATGCTTCAGTTTGTTGACAATCCAGATTTCCTCGTGCATGGTACTGATGATAATCTTGGCTTCCGGAGATTTCTGTTTAATCTGATGAATCAGTTCAAAACCATCTATATCAGGTAAATCCAAATCGATGATGTACAGATGAATAGAATGCAGGGCAATCAAACTCCCCAAATGTGAACCTGTTTGGGCAGTATAGATGTGTTCTATGCCTTTAGTCTGGAGAAGCAGGCTTTTTAGGCCTTCCAGCACAAGAGGATGGTCGTCTACGATGGCTACATTCAAATTCATGCAATACTTGTCTTTTTATTTATTAACAAAAGTACGCAACCCTCTTGAGATAATGCCCACGGGAACCCGTAGTTTTTCTATAGGAAAAGTGGAATAATGATTTGCACCTTTTCTGCTTCAACTGAAATGTGCCCTTTCATTGCCATCACTCTTTCTTTCATAGTTTGTAGCCCGATACCTTTTTCAGAGGTAGAGCTGAATTTCCCGTTGTGTGAAATGATGAATTCCAGATTCGGAAGTTTCCACTCCAGTGTGAGATGGATTTCAGTGGGGAAGGCATGTTTGAGCGCATTACCGGTAGCTTCCTGAATGATGCGGTAGATGTTTAGGCAATAAGTTTCCGGAAGTACAGACCAGTCGCATTCTTCGGGAAGAGTGGTCAGGGTGACTTTACATGATGCAGAGGTCATCCGTTCAGCATAGTTCTGTAATACTTGCTTTAAAGTCGTTTCCTGAAATGTAGGAGGAAGCAGTTCGTGGGATACACGTCGGATATTCTCCCGACTGGTGCGCAGGAGTTCTCTCCAGGATTCGTTGAGTGTGGAGGCGTTCATCTCAAGTGCATACAGGTCGTTGCAAATGCCGTCGTGCAATTCTTTGGCCAGACGGTTGCGTTCTTGCTCAAGCTCTTTCAGGTAGGCACGTGTGGCATTCCGTTCCGTATCACGTTGCAATGTTTCGAACTCACGTTTTTGTGCTTCCGCCTCTCTTTTCTGCCGTTCGATACGGAGCTTTTGTTTTTGAATAAAGTAGAGTGAAACAAAGGCCATTATGGCCATCAGGATTAACAGAAACGTGATCTTCAATTGCAGATTCTGCTTTTCCTTTTGACGCTTTTCTTGCAGCTTCTGGTACTCCAGTTCCTTTTTCTGGGTTTCATATTTCACAGAAAGCTCTTCCAGTTGGCGACTTTTTTCTTGCACGAACAACGAGTCGCTGAGTGTCTTGGCCAATTCCAGCGCGCGGTAGGCCTGTGGAAAATCAGAGAGCTCCTTGTAGACAAGATGGAGGTTGTTATACACGTCATATTGCAGGAACGGATAATTTTCGATGCCCGGTAGTTGCAGGATTTTCTGTGCAGTCTGAGTGGCAGCTTTCCATTCTTTACGGGTCTGCTGGACATAGAAAAGTACTTGATAATAATTGACAAGTGCCATGGTAGAGTTGACCTTAGCGGCAAGTGCATTTGTTTGTTTTACCAGTTTCTGGATTTCTGAGGCAGAAGCCTGGGTGCGGAACAAGGTCAGCAGGTAGTACGTGCGGGCTCCAAGTTCAGTTTCGGGTTGTTGCAATTGCTGAGATAGGGCAATGGCTTTAGACAGATAGGTTTTGGCAGCTTCGTATTCTTTTTGAGTGATGAAAATGGAAGAGCAGACAGTATAAATCTGTGTGCGGAATGAATTATCCTGACATTTATCGGCTTGCTTTACCGCATCTAAGGCATATTTTACTGCCTGAGTCGGATTTCTCATATCTAAATAGATTGTAGCCAGGTTGTTGTATAATGTGGTAATCGCCTGTAAGTTGTCTTCGTTGTTCCCGGAAAGAAGGTGCACATATTGCAGGGCTTTGTCGTAGGCGGAAATTGCTTCGGTGAGCTTTCCGGACGAGCGCAGGTAGACTCCTTGTGAAGTGTAACATGACATCATGGCACAAGTATCCTTTTCTGTCATTGCAAGTTGAAGAGCTTGTTCAATAGCCCATAGGGCAGAATCTACCTTACCTGCCTGATAATAAGTATCGGCCGTTTCTGTCAGTTTTTCTACATCCGGCTTGGAAGTAATGGAAAAAATGAAGCTGGGAATACACCATAATAAAATGAAGAGGCAGTTTTTCATAGGCGAGTGTTATTATGTGTGGCTTTTGCAATGTAGGCAAAAAGTTTGGATTATTCTATAGTTTTGTGTATTTTCATCAAGTTTTTTACGAATTACTAAAAATAATATGGTATGACGAAAGAAGAATTGATGCGTAAGGCTATTGAGTTGTCTGTGAAGAATGTAGCTGAAGGTGGCGGTCCTTTTGGTGCTGTCATTGCAAAGGACGGTGAGATTGTAGCTACGGGAGTGAACCGTGTGACGCCGGATTGCGACCCGACCGCCCATGCAGAAGTAAGTGCCATCCGTGCGGCAGCTAAGAAACTGGGTACATTCGACTTGAGCGGTTGTGAGATATATACTTCTTGTGAACCATGTCCCATGTGCTTAGGTGCAATCTATTGGGCACATCTGGACCGCATGTATTATGGAAATAACAAGCATGATGCGGCAGCTATCGGCTTTGACGATGCCTTTATTTATGAGGAACTGGATTTGAAACCGGCGGAAAGACGTCTGCCCTCAGAAGTTTTGTTGCCGGAAGAAGCTATTCGGGCTTTTCAGGACTGGACTGAAAAAACGGATAAGGTGGAATATTAAAATGATTGGGCAATAAGGCTGTAATGCCTTTATATTTTTTATGTTTCCCACGGCGGAACCGTACGTTTTTCATACCGGAAACGTACGGTTTCGCTGTGGGAAACTTATGTTTTCCTTAGGGGAAACGTAATAAGGATAAGACTGTTTTACAGAAAAGTATGTAACGTTTTCTGCTTACTTTTGTTCTTGTTATTGCTGATTTAGAACTGTAGTGAATTCTCGCTCAAAATTAGGCGTGAAAACGTTTTTCCCTAAATTTTGCCGAATTTCATCCAGTGGCCAGAAACGTCCTCCTGCCAGTTCTTCACTGGGCGAGATAGGGCCGTCGAATACGGTCTTGTGCGAAAATACCAGTTCTTTTTCCCGGTCTGATTCAAATACATAATGTGTCAGCAGCTGAGAAGTAAAATCGGAAATGCCGAGTTCCTCTCCGGCTTCCCGTTTCAGTGCCATTTCCACGCTTTCTCCCAGGTCTACATGTCCTCCTACGGAGGTATCCCATTTTCCCGGTTGGATGTCTTTCCATTCCGGACGTTTTTGCAGATACAATTCTCCTTTGCTGTTGAATACATGCAAGTGGACTACCGGATGCAGCAGCTTGCTGCCGTTGTGGCATTCTCCTCGGGTAGCGGCACCTGTGATGTTTCCTTCTTCGTCTACGATGGGAAACATTTCTTCGCTATTGTCTGTCATTGTTTCTTCTGTTTGGGGTTAGGGGATAAGTAAAGATGAATCTCCGTAGCTCAGGAAGCGGAAATCATGCGCCAGCGCGTAATCGTAGATGGGACGCCAGTTTCCTTTCACAAAAGCAGAGACCAATAACAGCAGGGTGCTTTGCGGCTGGTGGAAGTTGGTGACCATTTTCTTGACGATGTGGTAATTGTATCCCGGTGCAATGATAATCTGTGTACTGGTGTGCAGCGCATCGAGCTGGTTACGGTCCATGTAATCGAGAATCTGTTGCAGGGCGTCTGTGGTACTTAACTCCGGATGAGTTTCGTAGGGTTGCCATTGCTGTACGTGCAGTTCCTGCTGGCTGGCATCGGGGTGCTGTGACAGGGTGACACCGATGTAGTAAAGGCTCTCCAGTGTACGGACAGAAGTGGTTCCTACCGCCACGGCTTCACCTCCATGTGCCAGGAGCTTCTCTATGGTTCCACGGTTTACGGAAATGTATTCCGTATGCATTTCGTGGCCTTCTATTTCTTCACTTTTCACAGGTTTGAATGTGCCGGCTCCAACGTGTAGGGTGACTTCTTCCAAATCCACTCCTTTTTCTTTGAGAGCGTGCAATACGCGTTCCGTGAAATGCAGGCCGGCAGTCGGGGCGGCTACGGAACCTTTTATCTTCGAGTATACAGTCTGGTAAGTTTCCTTGTCGCTTTCCTGTGTCTCTCTGTTCAGGTAGGGAGGAATGGGCAGTTCGCCGAAGAACTCCAGAATGTCGGCAAAGGTTACTTCCGGATTGTCCCAGGTGAAATCAATCCAATGGCTGGTGCCGTGACATTCTCCACGGGTAGCAGTTAGCGTCAGTGTCTTTCCCTTTACTGTCATTTCCTTGTGCAGAGGTCCTTCTTTCCATTTCTTCAGGTTGCCAATCATGCAGAGCCAGGCCGCATGCTGGGTTTGCTGGAAGTTGAGTACATAGTCGTTGGGCTCAATGGGTTCCAGACAGAAAATCTCAATCAGCGCGCCGGTTTCCTTGCGGAAGTGCAGACGTGCCTGAATGACTTTCGTGTTGTTGAAAATCATGAGGGTACCGGGCTCCAGGTAGTCCGGAAGGGAGGTGAAATGTGTTTCACTGATTTGCCCGTGCTGATACACTAGCAGCTTGGACTGGTCGCGGACCGGCAGCGGAAATTTAGCGATGCGTTCATCCGGCAGCGGATAGTTGTAGTCGCTAATCTTTATATGTTTTGTTTCTTCCATGTCGTTTATTTTTTTGCAAAAGTACAACAAATAGCAGAATCCTCCTAACATAATAATTTTTTCGTGGACTTCCTTTTGCAGACTGCTGAATAATTTCCATATTCCGTGGAAAGTCGTTACATTTGTGAGTGTAATAAATTGAAGACAGATTATGAAAATAGGAGATAAAGTACGCTTCCTGAGTGAAGTAGGCGGCGGCATTGTCCGGGGATTTCAAGGAAAGGACATTGCCTTGGTAGAAGGAGAAGATGGTTTTGAAATTCCTATGCTGATTAGGGAGTGTGTGGTGATACAGACCGACGATTATAACATACCGTTGAAATCTACAGCCAAGCCTTCTGCACCGGAAGTTGAAGAAGAAGAGGAGGAAGAGGAAAAGCCGATAACTTATCGGGCACCTGAAATACGTGGAAATGACGTACTGAATGTGTTTCTGGCTTATGTGCCGCAGGATGTAAAGTCCATATCCTCTACTGCGTTTGATGCCTATCTGGTGAATGACAGTAACTATTTTATTGATTATTTGTATCTTTCGGCAGAGGGTAAGAGCTGGACTTTACGCAGCCGGGGAACGGTGAAGCCGAACATGAAGATGCACCTGGAAGAATTTGAAAAGAGTGCATTGAACGGTATGGAGCGCGTGGCCGTACAGCTTCTGGCTTATAAGGATGACCGTACTTTCTTGCTGAAACAGGCGGTGAATCAGGAGTTGCGCATTGATACGGTGAAGTTCTACAAGTTGCATACTTTCCAGTCTTCCGACTTTTTTGAGGAACCGGCCTTGATTTATGAGATTGTCAAGGATGATGAAACGGTAAAGCAGGTATATGTTTCGGCCGATGACATCAAGAATGCACTGTTGCAGAAGAACGTGCAGGATATACCGGCGAAGTTGCAGAAAAAGCAGCATGTGGTAAAGAATGAAATAGTGGAGGTTGACCTGCATATCCATGAACTGCTGGATGACACTACCGGTATGGGAAATGCTGAAATGCTGAATTATCAGCTGGATGTGTTCCGCAAGACATTGGAGGAATACAAGCAGAAGAAAGGGCAGCGGATTGTGTTTATCCATGGCAAGGGAGACGGTGTATTGCGTCGGGCTATTTTGGATGAGTTGAAACGCAAATACAAGACTTATCAATGGCAGGATGCTTCTTTCCGTGAATATGGTTTCGGGGCTACAATGGTTACAATTCATTAAAAGATATGGGAACGTTAAAAGAAATGCTGTCGGCCGACCGTTTTGCGGCTGAAGCAGGAGTGGAATTACTGGAAATCAGTCCGGGATATGCCAAAGCCCGGATGAAGGTGACTGAAAAGCATCTGAATGCCGGAGGAGTTTGTCAGGGAGGTGCATTGTTTACATTGGCCGATTTGGCATTTGCCGCTGTGGCCAATAGCCGTGGACGTCTGACTTTGTCACTGAATGCCAATATTACTTTTTTGCGTGCGATCAGTGAGGGCTATGTATATGCGGAGGCTACAGAGACGTATAATCACGGGAAGGTGCCTTTTATCGAAGTGCGTCTGGTGGATGAGCAACAGCAACTGATTGCGGTGCTGACCAGTTCCGGATATCGGAAAAGCGAAGAATTGAATATCGACGAACTGGAATAAATTTGCCGTATAAAAGAATATGTCAAACGGAGAATACTTGTTACTGAATGGGCATTCTCCGTTTGTTTTTTTGTTAGATTTGTTCAAGGGCCTGACTCAGGTCGGCAAGCAAATCTTCAATGTGCTCGGTACCGATGGAAAGACGGATGGTAGACTGTGTGATGCCTTGTTCTGCCAGTTCCTGGTCGTTGAGCTGGGAGTGTGTCGTACTGGCCGGGTGGATGACTAGCGATTTGACATCAGCTACATTGGCCAGCAGGGAGAATATCTCTAGGTGGTCGATGAAGCGGTGCGCTTCCGTGCGTCCGCCCTGGATTTCAAACGTAAAGATAGAGCCGGCACCTTTTGGGAAATATTTCTGATAGAGGGCTGGGGAAGTGTGGTCAGGAAGTGACGGATGGTTGACCTTTTTTACTTTAGGATGGTGCTGCAGGAAGTCTACTACCTTCAGCGCATTCTCTACGTGGCGTTCCACTCTGAGCGAGAGGGTTTCCAGTCCTTGCAGAAGGAGGAAAGCATTGAACGGACTGATGGCGGCTCCGGTATCACGCAACAGAATGGCGCGTATTCGGGTGATATAGGCCGCAGGACCTGCCACATCGGCAAAGCAAAGTCCGTGGTAACAGGGGTCGGGGCTTGTCAGTTGGGGGAATTTACCGGAAGCTTTCCAGTCGAATTTGCCGGAATCCACAATGATACCTCCTAATGACGTGCCGTGTCCTCCGATAAACTTTGTGGCAGAATGTATGACGATGTCGGCACCATGTTCAATGGGGCGCAGCAGATAAGGAGTGGCAAATGTGTTGTCAATCAGTAAAGGAATCTGATGACAGTGAGCTATTTCTGCAATGCGGGCGATGTCGACAAGCGTGCAGTTCGGATTTCCTAAACCTTCAATGAATATCGCCTTGGTATTAGGCTGGATGGCCTGTTCCACGTTTGCCGGTTTTTCCGCGTCTACAAAAGTGGTGTGTATCCCACGGCTGGGGAAAGTATGTGCCAGCAGGTTGTAAGTTCCTCCATAAATGGTACGGGCCGCTACAATATGGTCACCGGTACGCGTGATATTTTCAAATGCATAACTGATGGCGGCCGCTCCGGAGGCTACGGCCAGGGCGGCTACTCCTCCTTCCAATGCAGCTACTCGCTGTTCCAGTACACTTTGGGTGGGATTGGTCAGTCGGCCATAGATGTTTCCGCTGTCTTCTAGACTGAAGCGGGCGGCCGCATGGGCCGAGTCATGAAAGACGTACGAAGTCGTCTGATAGATGGGGACTGCTCGTGCATCGGTCGCCGGATCGGGATTTTCTTGTCCCACATGTAACTGGAGGGTTTCGAAGTGTAGCTTAGTTCTATCCATAGTCGTAAGTGTGTAAAAGTGATTAAATGATACTGCAAAAGTAGCTTGTATGGTTATATCGTCCAATATTTGATGAAAATATGGAGAATTGTTCTATGTAATGCTGGTTTAAAAGAAAAAACATGTAGATTTGCTGTCGTAAAACAATTCATAATAGAATAATATTCTTATGACAGAAAAACTGGATAAAGTGGATTTGCAGATTCTCCGTACGTTACAGGAGAATGCTAGGTTGACTACTAAAGAGCTGGCAGCACAGGTCAGCTTGTCGTCTACTCCCGTGTTTGAGCGGTTGAAAAGGCTGGAAAGGGAAGGATACATCAAGAAGTATATTGCCGTGCTGGATGCCGACAAACTGAATCAGGGATTTGTGGTATTCTGCAATGTCAAATTGCGCCGGATGAATAAAGATATAGCCATGGAGTTCACCCGTATCATTCAGAACATTCCGGAAGTTACGGAGTGCTATAACATTTCCGGAAGTTACGATTACTTGCTGAAAATCCATGCCCCGAACATGAAATATTATCAGGAGTTTATTATTAATGTACTGGGTACAATTGACAGTCTGGGTTCGTTGGAAAGCATGTTTGTCATGGATGAAGTGAAGCATGACTATGGACTGCACATATAGGAGCGGGAAAGCCTTTTCTATGTATTTATTCCATAAACAGAATAGAACATAGAATATTATTCTAATTCTATCCGTCTTTAATGGGAAAAACAGTCCGTTTTTTCTAAATATCTTCCGATTGTTGGTGGATAGCACTTTTGCTTGTATCTTTGTCGATAAATTATACAAATGCACTATGAAAGTAATAGATTTGATAAAGAATAGTAAGGAACCCGTGTTTTCCTTTGAGATTTTGCCACCGTTAAAGGGAAACAGTATACAAAAAGTATATCATATCATTGATAAGTTGAGGGAGTTTGACCCTAAGTACATCAACATCACTTCACATCACAGTGAGATAGTATATTTGCCGCAGCCCGACGGAAACCTGAAGAAGACTACGGTACGCAAGCGCCCCGGAACGGTAGCCATCGCCGCTGCCATTCAGAATAAGTATGGCATTCAAGCGGTACCTCATATCATCTGTAAGGGATTTACGAAGGAGGAAACGGAATATGCCTTGCTCGACCTGAATTTCTTAGGTATTAATAACTTGTTGCTGCTGAGAGGAGATTCTAAGCCATTGGACATTGCAGAAAAAGATTTGTGTCTGTACCATGAGCATGCCACCGATTTACAGGAACAGGTGAACCGTTTCAACCAGGGCATTGGACTGGATGGTTCCAAGATAGAAGGTATTGAAACACCTTTCTCTTATGGTATGGCTTGTTATCCGGAAAAGCATGAAGAAGCTCCCAATATGGAGTCCGACCTGTTCTACTTGAAAGAAAAGGTACGCAATGGGGCCGATTATGTGGTGACACAGATGTTTTTCGACAACGAGAAATACTATGCTTTCGTAGAACGTTGCCGTCAGGAAGGTATTGACGTGCCCATTATTCCGGGAATCAAGCCTGTGGTATTTAAGAATCAGTTGAATGTATTGCCTAAAGTGTTCCGCACAGACATTCCTGAAGCCTTTGCTTCTGAACTGCGTAAATGTACGACGGACGAAGAAGTGAAAGCTGTAGGAGTGGAATGGTGCAAGATACAGTGTAAGGATTTGCTGGCACACGGAGTTCCGGGTCTGCACTTTTACACATTCATGGCATCCGACAGTGTATATAAGGTAGCCAAAGAGGTATATTAACCTCTTTGACTGTTTACATCGCAATCCTTCTTAACCGGATACGCAGGTTGAATAATTCAGCATCTGTGTGCGGGGAAGAGGGATTGTGTGGTTTTATAGTGAGGCTATGCTCTTTTCCGTTTACCGCATCCGGTATGATGAAATCCTGACGGTAAGCTCTCTGTTCCTCGGCAGGACGCAACAGATAAGCCGTTTCGTCTTCAAAACGGTTATAGCTGCGAAGGATTACCTGATTCTTTCCTTTCTTCAGTGGAAGAATCACTTTTTCCGTGCGGAACTTCGTGCGATACGGGTTCAGATGCTTGGCTATGAGTTTTCCGTTCAGGTAGACCTCCATTCCATTTCCGGCACCAATTTCCGCCAGAATATGCTGTGAACGTGGAGAGTCTATTTCTCGCATCACATAATAGCTGGATAGAATCGGGCAGGAAACCTTGTCACTGTCTTTATCTGTTTTGGTCCATAATTTACCGGATACAGGTGCATGCTGCAAATCTGCATCCAGTTTCTCTGCTGAGTGGAACACTCCGCTGCCGGGGCCACATACGTAGGTATCTCCCCAGGTGGTACCTGAAGAAGCCGTTTCTTTTATCTCCTTTCCTTTATCCAGTGTCACGGAGTAAGTCTTTCCATCCAATATAAGGTCTATTTCTCTTCCGGCCTCCTGCGAAGTATAGATAATTTCCAGTTGTTTCAACAGAAGTTGTTCGAAATTCCAACTGTAGCCCGTAATGCTACGGTAATTCGTATAGTAGTCAAAGCAGGAATAGCTGTATTGCGGTGTAGCATTACGAGGAGTAAGTATGGCATTTCTAATGGTCTTTCCAGGGAACGGTTCAATCTTTTTATCGAAGGAAAGAGTCAATACGTGTATTTGTTTGTCCTTGTAGGCTGAGGCCGGTACAGTCAATACTACCTCGTCGCCATATTGCAGGTAAGTAGCCATTTTCCCGTCTCCTTTCTGCAGAAGATAGCCGGGCATTTGCAGGGTAATTTTTCCATCTGCCGGATATTTCCCAGAGAGAAATAAGTACAGGTGATTGTCTTTGCGTGTCACTTCTCCCCATGTAAACTCTTCCTGGAAAGGAGAAGCCTCTGTCTGATATACAGCATAGCCATAGCGGGAAAGCCAGTCGCCCATCTGTTCCAACACTTCTTTCTCAAAGTCAACTACTGCTCCGTTTCCCTTCGGACCGATGTTCAGCAGATAATTTCCTCCTCTGGAAACCACATTAATCAGGCTTCGAGTTTTTTCGCGTACTTTGCTTTCTATGTTTCCACGGTCCTGCCATGCTCTGTATCCCCAAGTCTCATCGAACATGGATGCGGCACTCTGCCAGGGAGCATGAAGGGTTTTATCCGGATAGTCATTGTCGGCCATTACGCAGAAATCATACTGGTCGTTTCCCAGGCGTCCGCTCACCGTGCAGTCGGGCTGGTATTGGTGTACGAGTTCATACAATTCCTTACTTTGTGCCGGGGTGTTTGCCCCCATATCAAACCAGAGTTCGGAAATCTTTCCATAATTGGTAAGGAGTTCCTTCAGTTGGGCTTTCGAAAAAGCATGGTGTGCTTCTGTAATAAAGTCGGCATTATGAGGTGACATGGGCGATGCATACGGATAGTGCCAGTCGATAAGCGAATAGTACAGTCCGAACCGCAGTCCATGACGGCGGGCAGCTTCCGACATTTCTTTCACGAAATCCCGTTTGCATGGAGTTGCATCGTATGAGTTGAAGGAAGTAGTAGCCGTTTTGAACAGGCAGAAGCCATCATGATGTTTACTAGTCAGGATAATGGAATGCATTCCCGCCTTTTTTGCCAGTAAGGCAATGAAATCAGCATTAAACTGTGTCGGATTAAACTGGCTGGCAATTTTTTCGTAGTCTTTCTTGGAAATTGGGGCAAAAGCCTGAATCTGTTCACTGTATCCATTCTGCACCTGTTTACCCTGCCATACCCCGCCTAATTGTGAGTAAAGTCCGAAGTGGATAAACATGGAATATTTGTCTCCGTGCCATTGGCGGAAGGCTTCTTGAGATACCTGGCCTTTTGCTCCCAGGCCTATCACACACATCAATAGAATGATTAACAGTTTTTTCATGGCTTCTTATTTATGCTCTTTAAGAGCAAAGATAACGAGTTCTTTGTTTTTATACCGCTTTTTTATGTAATTTTGCAGCCGATTTTAAAAACCATTAAAAGTACGTTAAATTAAAATGAAAAAATTATTTCTTTTTGCGTTTATTCTTCTTTCTGTATGCGCAGGAAAAGTGATGGCTCAGAACATTCAGTTGCATTATGACCTTGGTCGTGCCTTGTATAAGTCATTGGACGAACGTCCATGGGTGACTACAACGGTCGAGATGTTCAAGGCAGACAAGTGGGGTAGCACTTATTTCTTTGTCGATATGGATTATACAGACAAAGGAGTGTCATCTGCTTATTGGGAAATCAGCCGTGAACTGAAATTCTGGAAGGCTCCTGTTTCTGCACATGTAGAATACAACGGAGGTTTGAATTATATCAACAATGCCTTCCTGGGAGGTGCTACCTACTCATGGAACAGCAGTGATTTTTCCAAGGTATTCGGCGTACAGGTGCTGTATAAATATATTCAGAAGAATGAGAAACCGCATAACTTTCAGTTGACAGGTACATGGACCCTGAATTTCTGCAAAGAAAAATTTACTTTCAGCGGATTTGCGGATTTCTGGCGTGAAAAACATACGGATGTAGATGGAAATAACCATGACTTTGTATTCATCAGCGAACCGCAGTTCTGGGTAAACCTGAATAAGTTCAAGCATGTAAACAAAGACTTGAACCTGAGTGTAGGTACAGAATGGGAATTGAGTACGGATTTTGCCGATCGTAACGGATTCTATTTCATCCCGACGCTGGCCATGAAGTGGTCTTTCTAAACCGGTTGAATCATTTAAAGCGATTATAAAATGAAAATGCTGGAAAAATTATTCGGTTTTAATCCTCGTGAGACGCGTGTGCGTACGGAAATCTTGGCCGGAATCACGACCTTTCTGACCATGGCCTATATTTTGGCTGTCAATCCCAACATTCTGGCGGCTACAGGTATGGACAAGGGAGCGCTTTTCACGACGACAGTCATCGCTTCGGCTTTTGCTACGCTGTTGATGGCCTTTTATGCCAAATTGCCTTTCGGATTGGCACCGGGAATGGGATTGAATGCGTTTTTTGCCTATACCGTTTGTCTTACGCTGGGCTATACCTGGCAGTTTGCTCTGACGGCTGTACTTTTGGAAGGAATTATATTCATTCTGCTGACGGTAACCAATTTGCGTGAAAAAATCGTAGATGCGCTGCCCTTGAGCCTTCGTAATGCCATTGGTGCAGGTATCGGCTTGTTCATTGCGTTCATCGGTTTGCAGAATGCCGGTATCATTGTGAATAACGATGCGACTTTGATTTCATTGGGAGATATTACTTCTGGTTCAGCCTTGCTGGGCATTATCGGCCTTCTGGTTACTTCCATCTTGTTGGTGAAGAAAGTTCGTGGAGCCTTGCTGATAGGAATCTTGCTGACGACCGTCATCGGTATTCCTATGGGATTGACACATCTGGATGGCGTGTTGAGCACTCCTCCTTCTATCGAACCCATTTTCTTCCAGTTCCAGTGGGAGCATATCTTTACAAAGGAAATGGTGATTGTAGTGTTTACTTTCCTGTTTGTAGATATGTTTGATACCATCGGTACGTTGGTCGGAGTGACTACAAAGGCCGGAATGGTGACAAAAGATGGAAAGATTCCTCACCTGAAGCAAGCCTTTTTGGTGGATGCCATCGGAACAACAGCCGGTGCCATGCTGGGTACCAGTACCATTACCACCTTCGTGGAAAGTGCTTCCGGAGTGGGCGAAGGCGGACGTAGTGGACTGACTTCTTTTGTTACGGCAGTGTGCTTCCTTCTGTCATTGTTTCTGGCTCCGTTCTTTTTGGCAGTACCGGGTGCAGCTACGGCTCCCGTATTGATTCTGGTAGGTCTGATGATGATGTCTTCTGTGAAGAAAGTAGATTTTATGGATTACTCAGAAGCCATTCCGGCGTTTATCTGCATCATTTTCATGCCTTTGGCTTACAGCATTTCCGATGGAATTGTGTTGGGAATGATCAGCTACGTTTTGATTAATCTGTTGTGCGGACATACCAAGAAGCTTACACCGGCCATGTATATTCTGGCCTTTATCTTTGTCTTTAAATTCTTTCTGTAAGCTTTTGTATTATATTGGAAATTGTTGCGGAAATGTCTGAGCGATCACTGCGGGCATTTCCGTTTTTTTTATGTCGTTTCCATGCACTTGCTTGACAGATTTTTCCCTCCCTGAAGGGCTGTTTTTCCTTGTCTTTCAAAATGCCCTTACGTTCCATCCAAAATGTACTTGCGTTTAGAATCAAACGTCCTTGTGTTTTACTTCAAATGCACTTGTGTTTCAAGTGAAACGTCTTTACGTTTTTCTTTCCTGCTTTTTATGCAGAAAATTGGAACAATTTTCTTTACTTTGAATGAAATTGATAACTTTGTGAAACTTATATCTTTTAAATGTTCAATTTTTAATAAGTAACGACATGAATGATTCTTTTTTGGAAACACGACAGGTCATAAAACGTTATGCCAACCATACGGCGCTGGATGGAGTAAGCATCACGGTGCCCGAAGGACAGGTATTTGGTTTGCTGGGACCCAATGGGGCAGGAAAGACCACATTGATTCGTATTATCAACCGTATTACAGCTCCCGATGCCGGTGAGGTGTGGTTTGACGGACGGCTCTCACGTCCGGAAGATATTTATTCCATTGGCTATCTTCCCGAAGAACGTGGACTTTACAAAAAAATGAAGGTGGGCGAACAGGCCATCTATCTGGCACAGTTGAAAGGATTAAGCCGTCAGGAGGCTAAGAAAAGACTAACCGACTGGTTTGAACGCTTCGAAATCATGCCTTGGTGGAACAAGAAGCTGGAGGAACTTTCCAAAGGTATGCAACAGAAGGTGCAGTTTGTCATTACCGTGTTGCATCGTCCCCGCCTGCTGATTTTCGACGAACCGTTTTCAGGCTTCGATCCGGTAAACGCAGAACTGCTGAAAAGAGAAATCCTGAAATTGAAAGACGAAGGACATACCATTATCTTCTCCACGCACAACATGGCTTCTGTGGAAGAAATCTGCGACCATATTGCACTGATCAATCATTCAAAGGTGGTGCTGCAGGGAGCAGTAACGGACATTCGTTCACGTTATAAAAGCAATCAGTACGAGTTGACGATGCAGTCTTCGAAACCGTTGCAGAATTCAGATGCCTTTGAAATTGTCAGCAGTGAGGTGCAGGATGAGCAGACGGTAAACTATAAACTGCGGAAGCTCACTTCCATTTCCAATTCTGAGTTATTGTCACTTGTAGGTGCGCAGGGCGAAATCTGCAAGTTTACCGAATGTATCCCTTCCATGAACGATATCTTTATCCGTACGGTAGAGGGGAAAATCTAATCAAAAAATCTTTCAGCTATGAACAAGACATGGATTATTATTCAGCGTGAATTCATAAATCGGGTAAGCAAAAAGTCGTTTATCCTGCTTACCATATTGATGCCGTTCATTTTTGCGGCACTTATTTTTGTCCCGTTATGGTTGTCTACGGTCAAGGGCGGAGACCAGAAACAGGTAGCCGTCATTGATGCCACCATGAAATACCTTCCTCAGTTTAAAGACGATGAATCCTGGCATTTTGTGGGAGTTCCCCAGATGGAAGCTTCTTTTCGAAGTGACTCCACACGGTTTGATGCCGTGGTCGAAATCAAGGCCGACCTGGCTGAACATCCGGAGGCCGTAACGATTTATTCGCGGAAAGAAGTACCCAACAGTCTTTCGCGGCTGGTAAGTGAAACACTTGACGAGCAGGTGCGTCAGGACAAGTTGTTGCGTTATGATATTCCGCAGCTGCCTTCCATCATGCAGGATATGAACCGTAAGTTGAATATCCGTACGGTAAAATGGGGAGAAGACGGGAGTGAGAGTGAATCCAACGCAGGAGCGGCTATGGCAGCCGGTATGGTACTGACTTTGTTGATTTACATGTTTGTGATGTCATACGGAGGTATGGTGATGCAAAGTGTGATGGAAGAAAAGACCAACCGTATTGTAGAAGTCATCGTTTCCTCTGTCAAACCCTTTCAGTTGATGATTGGAAAAATTATCGGTATCGGACTGGTCGGTGTGGCGCAGCTGGCTATCTGGGTGGTGCTGATTGTGGTATTGTTGGCCGTAGCCGGTGGAATTTCCGGTAGTTCGCCAGAACTGATGGGAGGAGCATCCGGCTTGCTGGCTACTCTTCAGGGATTGAATCTGGCCAAGATGGGAGGACTTTTTATCTTGAATTTTATCGGAGGATACCTGGTGTATGCTTCCATATTTGCGGCTATCGGTGCGGCCATCAACGGACAGGAAGATTCTCAGCAGTTTATGATGCCGATTGTTCTTCTGTTGATTTTTGCCCTCTATGCAGGTATCTATAGCTCTGATAACCCCGACGGACCGTTGGCTATCTGGTGTTCCATGATTCCGTTTACTTCACCTATTGTCATGATGGTGCGTCTGCCTTTCGATGTACCGGTGTGGGAAACGATGCTGTCAGTCGTTCTTTTGTATGCTGCCGCTTTCGGCATGATTTGGATAGCCGGAAAGATTTATCGGGTAGGTATTCTGATGTATGGAAAGAAACCTTCTTTCAAGGAAATGATTCGCTGGATTACGTATAAGTAAAAGTATTCTGTTGAATCTTTTAAAATAGAAATGGCAGGTGCGAAAGGAAACTTTAATCATTTACACCTGCCATTTTTATGTTTTTTGTTTCAATTATAAATGATAGATGAGAGATAATTGGGGGCTGGTCATAAAAATTCCCAGTTTGGAACGTTTTTCGAACATTTTGCTTGGGATTTCAATCTTTTCATCGAGGTGCTTGAATATATAATATTCTACAGAGATTGATATTTTCACACCTAAATGTGTGTGGAATTTATACTCTACACCTATGTTTGAGTTCATACCAAGTCCTGATTTAGGAACTGAATATTTTTGGTCTTTGTTTATGGTACCTTTGTTTAAATAATGCGCGTATCCAATACCTAAATCGAGGTAGCTAATCATTCCTTTTAATAGTTGCGCCTCATGAACAGACGAAAATTGTGGAGCAAGATAAAAGATTTGGATATTTTCATGTAAGGATGAATTTTGTGCACTTTCCGGAAATGAGAGTCCATGCATATAGTGTTTAAAGGCAAGCCCATAACCTATATATTTGTGGTGTCTCAAAAAATCTATACCATATTGAAATCCGCGACTACTTTTTTTAGGATTGCTGTACCATAAAGATTCTCCTGTTCCTTCTTGATTGGCAGAGGCTATACCGAAATTAAAACGGATAGAAATGTCTTTTTGAGGAATTTGATTGTTCTCATCCATTTTCTTTGCACGCGTGGGCAGGCAAAATAAAAGACACAATAAAATGGCGATTGTTCTCATGATTACAAGGTTTGCAAGCTTTATTTGCAAATATATAAAAAAAATAACATTCTATTTTCCGATATGGATATTTAACTTATCAAATCTTTTGGAGAGAACGTTTTCGATAGTAGTATAGGCGTAGCTGTGTATAAAAAAGTAAGTCCCGAACATAAAGTCCGGGACTTACTTTTTTATGGAAATTATTTTTTATTCCTCTTCTGCTTCTAACAACAGTTCCATTACCTGGCAAGCTGATTTAGCCACGGAAGTACCCGGACCAAAGATAGCCATTACACCGGCTTTATACAAGAAATCGTAGTCTTGTGCCGGGATGACGCCACCTGCAAAGACCAGAATATCTTCGCGACCCAGACGTTTCAATTCGGCAATGATTTGCGGAATCAAGGTCTTGTGTCCGGCAGCCAATGAAGAAACTCCCACTGCATGAACATCGTTTTCTACTGCTTCGCGAGCGGCTTCTTCCGGAGTCTGGAACAACGGGCCCATATCCACGTCGAAACCACAGTCCGCAAATCCGGTAGCTACTACCTTGGCACCACGGTCGTGTCCGTCCTGTCCCATCTTGGCAATCATGACACGCGGACGACGGCCTTCTTTCTTCGCAAATTCTTCGGTCAGTTCGCAAGCCCGTGCGAAATCTGCATCCTTTTTACTTTCTGATGAATACACGCCTGATATTGTTCTGATAATTGCTTTATAACGTCCTACGACTTTTTCGCAGGCGTCAGATATTTCTCCCAGTGTGGCACGTACGCGAGCGGCTTCTACGGCCAGTTCCAGCAAGTTGCCCTTGCCAGTGCGTACGCATTCCGTAATAGCGTCCAATGCCTTGTCCACTTCAGCCTGGTTACGGCCTTCTTTCAGACGGCGCAGGTTCTCAATCTGTTCCTGACGTACGGCAGTGTTGTCCACTTCCAGAATATCAATCGGGTCTTCTTTTTCCAGACGATATTTGTTTGTACCCACGATAGTCTGTTCACCCGAGTCGATACGAGCCTGAGTACGTGCAGCAGCTTCTTCGATACGCATTTTCGGAATACCGGTTTCGATGGCTTTGGCCATACCGCCCAGTTTCTCGATTTCTTGAATGTGTTCCCAAGCCTTATGAGCCAGTTCGTTGGTCAACGCTTCTACGTAGTAAGAACCGCCCCACGGGTCCACATTCTTACAAATCTGCGTTTCTTCCTGAATATAAATCTGAGTATTACGTGCAATACGTGCCGAGAAGTCGGTCGGAAGGGCAATAGCTTCGTCCAATGCGTTGGTATGCAGTGACTGCGTATGTCCCAATGCGGCAGCCATGGCTTCAATACAGGTACGTCCTACGTTGTTGAACGGATCCTGTTCAGTCAGTGACCATCCGGAAGTCTGTGAGTGTGTACGCAGTGCCAGTGATTTCGGGTTCTTCGGATTGAACTGTTTTACAATCTTAGCCCACAGCATACGTGCGGCACGCATCTTGGCTATTTCCATGAAGTGGTTCATACCGATGGCCCAGAAGAACGACAGGCGTGGAGCAAAAGCGTCAATGTCAATGCCGGCAGCCACTCCCGCACGGAGGTATTCCAATCCGTCGGCCAGTGTATAAGCCAGTTCGATGTCGGCAGTAGCTCCCGCTTCCTGCATGTGGTATCCCGAAATAGAGATAGAGTTGAATTTCGGCATCTTCTGAGAAGCATATTCGAAGATATCAGAAATTATCTTCATGGAGAAGGCAGGCGGATAAATATAGGTGTTACGCACCATGAACTCTTTCAGAATATCGTTCTGGATGGTTCCGGCCATTTCTTCCAGTTTGGCACCCTGTTCCAGTCCGGCATTGATGTAGAATGCCATGATAGGAAGTACCGCACCGTTCATAGTCATGGAAACAGACATCTTGTTCAAAGGAATACCGTCGAAAAGCACTTTCATATTTTCCAGTGAACAGATAGATACACCGGCTTTACCTACGTCGCCCACTACACGCGGATGGTCAGGGTCGTATCCACGGTGTGTCGGAAGGTCGAAAGCTACTGACAATCCTTTCTGACCGGAAGCCAGGTTACGACGGTAGAATGCGTTGGATTCTTCGGCGGTAGAGAATCCGGCATACTGACGGATAGTCCATGGGCGGAAGGTGTACATCATGGAGTACGGGCCACGAAGATAAGGAGGTATACCGGCTGCGTAGTTCAAGTGTTCCATACCCTCCAGGTCTTCTTTGGTGTATACAGGTTTCACCTGAATCTGTTCAGGCGTTTTCCAGTTGGCGGTAATGCCATTTTCTTTCTGCCATTCCATGCCATTTTGCGGATGGAAACCGGCAAATATATCGATTTGTTTGAAATTCTGTCTCATAGTTCAATTCAGGATAAGAGTTTGCTGTTGTATTCGCGTAAGGTTTCCAGTACGTTGCAACGCACATGAATGAAGTTTTCGATGCCGGCAGCCTTCAGTTCTTCCATGCAGGCCGGAGCGCCGGCTACGATAAACATTGCGCGTCCGTTGAGTGCCTTGAAGGCCGGGATAGCATATTCTGCATATTCATCATCGCTGGAGCAGATTACCACGATGTCTGCCTGTGCTTTCATGGCAGCTTCAATTCCTTCTTCTACGCTGGCAAATCCTAAGTTGTCAATTACCTGATAGCCTGCACAAGCCAGGAAGTTGCATGAGAACTGTGCACGAGCCTGACGCATGGCCAGGTTACCGATGGTCAGCATGAAAGCTTTCGGACGTTTTCCTGAATTTTCAGTTTCCAGACGAAGAGCTTCAAATTCGCTGGCTGCACGTGCGGTTTCCAGTTTGGCCAGAGTGCCTTCTTCTTCGTGTGCTTCTCCACCGCAACCGCATTTCTTGCATCCATCCAGCGGACGTTTGTCTCCTGCCAGTTCATTGAAGTTCGGGTACTGGTTGGTTCCCAACAGGATTTCTTTACGTTTGGAAACCGCTTCATGACGGGCTTTGTTGCTTTGGTTTACAGCTTCCTGAATGCTTCCTGCCTTGACAGCCTGCAACATACCTCCTGCTTCTTCAACAGAAAGGAAGAGGTCCCAAGCCTGTTTGGCAATGGCTACAGTCAGATTTTCAATATAATAAGAACCTGCAGCCGGATCAACGATACGGTTCAGGTGTGATTCTTCTTTCAACAGCAACTGCTGGTTGCGGGCAATTCTTTCAGAGAAATCGTCTGGTGTCTGATAAGCTTTGTCGAATGGAGATACCGTGATGGAGTTGACTCCGGCAATGGCAGCACTCATGGCTTCAGTTTGCGTACGGAGCAAATTCACGTGTGCATCGAACAAAGTAAGGTTGAAATTGGATGTCTCTGCATGGGCCACCATCTTGCAGGCACAGTAACAAGTGCCGTCGGCTCCTGTATTCTTGCAGTCCGTACGAGGGCATTTCGGTGCGTATTGTTTTACGATGTCAGCCCATAGCATACGTGCGGCACGGAATTTGGCGATTTCCATAAAGTAGTTAGAGCTGATGCCAAAGTTAAATTTGATTTTCTTGGCAGCCAGTGCGGCTGGAACGCCTGCTTCTACCAACTGGTTGAGGTATTCATTTCCCCATGCCAGTGCATATCCTAATTCCTGATAAATGTAGGCTCCGGCGTTGTTCAACTGTACAGAGTTCACGGCAATGCAACGGAAATGCGGGTATGCGGCCAGTGTTTCCACCAATTCCTTCCCTGTGGCAATGACAGCGCTTACGTCTTTTCCTTTTTGCATCATTTTGCTGATAGGGTCGAAGTTGAGTGAGCCTTTCAGCTTTTCAGGTGCATATCCTTTTTTCTGGAAATAGGCTACCAGCAGTTGTGCCAGTTGCAGCGTATGACGCTGGCAGGTAGAGAAGTTCAGTTCCACACATTCGCAGCAGATGTCTTTCAGCAAAGTATCGAGGTATTCTGCATTGAGTTCTTTGGCTTTGATATGGAATCCGAGTGAGTCTACACCTTTATTTAATATATCAAGGGCTTTGGCGTTGGCTTCAGCCGCATCGTTTACGGTAATGTCCTGACGGATAAACCAGGTGTTATCGTCTTTTTTGATGCCTCTGATGTAGGGATATTGTCCGGGAAGTCCCTCTGTGGTTTTCAATCCTTCCAAATCTTCCTGACGGTAGAATGGTTTCACTTTGAAACCTTCGTTGGTTCTCCATACCAACTTCTTCTCAAAATCGGCTCCTTTCAAATCTACCGTAATCTTGTCCATCCATTCTTGTGTGGACACGGGCGAAAAATCTGAAAAGAGTTTTTCTTTACTATCTGCCATAGTGAATTAGTGTTTTTGGGTTGATATTCAGATTTAAAATTATCACACAGGTTGTAGCCTGCATGGGCAAATATACAAATTTTCCGCTTGTTTATTCCACATTACCCCTTTTTTATAGCTATAGAAAGCTAAAAACATTAAACGTGCGTAGAGGGCGCTGAGAGCTTTTGGACAGGAAAAGAGTGTACGGAACACATCATAGAGAAGGTTGGAATGAAAAAAGAAAGAAAAGTTTGCCCTATTATTTTTAATTGGTTACATTTGCCCCCTGAATAAACAAATTTAATATCTATGAACTGGCTACAAGATTTATTGACGAATCCCAACTCGATAGCGCATATAGTGGCATTGTATGCCTTTGTAATTGCGGCGGGGGTACTGTTGGGAAAAATTAAATTCTTCGGCATATCGCTGGGAGTTACATTCGTCTTGTTCGTAGGAATTTTGGCTGGACACTTCGGTTTTACTGGAAATCCTGCCATCCTTTCTTTCGTGCAAGATTTCGGACTGATTCTTTTTGTCTTCTGTATCGGACTTCAGGTCGGTCCTTCATTCTTTTCTTCTTTTAAACGGGGAGGTATTACATTAAACCTGCTGGCAGTGGGAATTGTATTCCTGAATATTGCCGTAGCATTGATTCTGTACTTTGCTTTGCAAGGCAGAGTAGACATTCCGATGATGGTGGGTATCCTGTGTGGAGCGGTTACCAATACTCCGGGACTTGGTGCGGCGAATGAAGCTTTGCAACAGTTGCACTATCAGGGACCTGAAATTGCCATGGGATATGCCTGTGCTTATCCGTTGGGGGTGATGGGTATTATTCTTTCCATGATTATTATCCGCTATATCTGTCGGGTAGATGTGCAGCGTGATAGTGACGAGATTCAGAAAGAGGAAGAAGCCAATCCGCACATGAAGCCTTATACTATCTCGCTGAAAGTGCAGAATGAGGCGTTGAGCGGCAAGACGTTGTCGCAGGTGCAGAACTTCCTGGCACGTGACTTTGTATGTACGCGTATTATTCAGGACGGTCACATGATTACGCCGAATGCCAATACGGTGCTTCGCCTGGGGGACCGTATGTTCCTGGTTTGTGCGGAAGATGACTCAGAAGCTATCATGGCCTTCATTGGTCCGAAAATCGAACAGGATTGGGATGCCACTAACCAGCAGGACAAACCGATGGTGTCTCGCCGTATTTTGGTGACACAGCCGAATATCAACGGAAAGACGCTGGGAGAACTTCATTTCAGCAGTATGTATGGAGTTAACGTGACACGTGTCAACCGTTCGGGTATGGACTTGTTTGCCGCTCGTCAGCTTCGCTTGCAGGTGGGCGACCGTGTGATGGTAGTTGGTCCGCAGGATGCCATCGAACGTGTGGCTAACTTGCTGGGTAACCAGTTGCGTCGTCTGGACCATCCGAACATCGTAACTATTTTTGTCGGTATTCTTTGCGGTATCCTTTTCGGAAGTTTGCCTATTGCTATTCCGGGCATGCCGACTCCGGTCAAATTAGGTCTGGCTGGTGGTCCGCTGATTATTTCTATTCTGATTGGACGTTTCGGACATAAAGTGAAACTGGTAACTTACACCACCATGAGTGCCAATCTGATGCTTCGTGAAGTGGGACTGGTACTCTTCTTGGCGAGTGTAGGAATCAAGGCCGGCGAGAACTTTGTGCAGATGGTAGTAGAAGGTGATGGCGTGTTGTATGTGGGTCTCGGTTTCCTGATTACTTTCATACCGTTGATTATTACCGGTATTATTGCCCGTTGGCATCACCGGGTGAACTATTTCACGTTGATGGGTTTGATTGCCGGTAGTAATACAGACCCTCCTGCCTTGGCATACGCCAACCAGATTGCAGGAAACGATGCGCCGGCTGTAGGTTACTCAACCGTTTATCCGTTGACCATGTTTTTGCGTATCCTGACAGCACAGTTGCTTGTCTTGCTGATGGCTGGATAAAGATATGAACGAAAAATAAAAAGGCAACGCCCTGTATCTGTCACAGACTCAGGGCGTTTTTGTTTGAAGTAAATTACTTCAGGTTTTTATAACAGGTTTTTTATAACAGGTCCTTTTATTAAGATGTCCTTGCATGATTATTGCTTCATTGAGTTGTTTTTTATGTCTTTCATTCGTGAAACGTAGGTTTTTCTAGGGGAGAATGTTGGGCTTCCGATAGAGAAACTTACGTTTCAGCTTGCAGAGACATAGTGTATTTTAAAGGATTTTTCTATTTACCTATTGAAGTTTTTAAGTTTTACTTGTGGACAGACTTGCCGACAAAATGTGGGCGTGCAAACTGACGGCTACTGCTGGTAGAGGCTGAATTACGGCTGAAGGTTTGGCTCTCAGAAGGATTCTGTTTGTCAAATACCGTAAATTCTTCATAGGATGTTTCCCGATTTTCTCCTCTTTTCATAACCATATCGTAGATGGCTTTACGTGATGGCGCGTTAAATCCGCAGGTATTGGTATTCATCATGCTGTCTTCAGTAGGGCGATATACGCCACTCATATACGTGCAAGCTCCTTCATAAATACCGATACTTTCAGAGGTATAGCGGCTGTCTTTCAGGAAGGAAGACCACAGGATGGTATTTTCATCCTGAGTGAAATCCACATTTTGTGCCCATCCATAGCTTTGCAGCATTTTTACACTACTGATTTCTGAGGAAGGAATTTTTCCGTTTTCCTCATAACTGTATTCATCTTCCAGTTTAGCGAATCCGTGACCTACCGCTTCGTGTACCAGTACTTGTCTGAAACTTTCATTTTCCAGATCGTAGATGATAGGGCAATAAGCTATGGCCAGTTCGGTTACCTGGTTATTTTCGTTGTAATACCCGAAATATGTAGTTCCGGCGTACAAGGGAGAATTAAGTACGACTACTGCCAGTGTTTCGTATAAATCAATATTTTCTATACATTGTATATAATCTATTACATTTTCATCATTTCCGGTTATAAGGGTGCTCATTCCTCCTGCCATTTGACATCCAAAGGCGGTGTTATAACCATCGAATCTGTTGCTGCGAGAAACTGCCGTTACGGAATATATGTTAAAGTAATTCCGGAGAGACTTCAGAGGTTCTTCTGTAAACAGGTTTTCCATGGCTTTATTCATGACTTCATCGTATGTTCCGTCTTCTATTTCAGTGTCCAGAAAGCCATCTCCCATCAATACAATGGGGAGTCCGTTTCCTTCTGTGGCACGTTGAAGAATACGTACCGTTTTGTCGGCAGAATAATCAGTCGATGTGCTTGTATTGGTACCTTCCTGTATGATAGTGACACTATTCAGTAATTCCTCTTCCAGGCCGTTTGTTTTACAAAAATAAAGATTGGCCGTTCGTTCCCTTTCATCTTCGTTGGGTAAAGCTGTCAAATTGACTACATAGCCTTGCTCTGTACGACTATCAGCCGGTTGTGTAAGCCAGTTGGCTGTACTATAAATAACAAGTTTGTCCCCACTGAGGTTGGTGGTAAACTTGACTTGTAGTGAACCTCCTTGCGCCTCAGTATAATAAGTCGTCTGTTCCAGTTCTACGTAGTCTGCGGCCGATTGCGTGACGGTAAGGGATTGGGTGAGACCTGCGGAAACTAGATTTACTATGGCTGTACGGGAGTCTTTGCTGTCATTTTTACTGGAGGCTGTCAAGGCCAGTTGATAAGTGCCGGCTTCCCCCGAAGTCGGAGAAATCAAAAGCCATTCACTGGATGTATTTGCTTCCCATTCTCGCGTACTGGTAAAGCTGATTACTGTTTGGGAATTAGCCGCTGAGGCTAAGGTAATCGAACTTGTTTCTTCTTGCAAAGAGAAACTGGGGTCAATTTCCTTTTCGGAACACCCGGATATCAAGAGGATAAGAAGAAATAATAATATACTTTGTTTCATGTCTGTAAAATGATGGATGTGCACAAAATTGCTTTTTCTTGTATTAAATAACAAACGAAATCTACGAATTGGCAAGAAAAAACTACGAATTCATTGATTAAAGTATTAAACTATTTCTGGACTAAAAAGGAAAATAGTTGATGAAAGATAGTTGGATTGAATTATTTTGCGACAGACCACGCTGAAATGGTTATGTACCATCTTCTGCATTTGCAAATTCAGGATTTTCTTGATATCTTGCATTGTCAATTTATCCGGATAGAGTTTTATGAAACAAATATTGCATAAATTAAGGGTGTTACTGCTGATTGTATGGGGGATGTGTATTCCCTCGTTGCCGGGATATGCCATGACGGATAGTGAGTTTGCTACATGGACGGGAGTACGGGTAGACTGGCAGCTTAATCCCCGTGTGAAGTTTAGGGGAACATTTCAAACTCGGACACAAAATGGCTTGAAAGAAATGGAACGGGGACGTTTGAATGTCGGACTGAATTACCGTGTGTTACCCCTCATGCAACTAAAAGGATATTACGAAATACAATACCGTGACCGTGGAGCTGCGGGATGGAAAGTTGGACATCGCTATCAAGCCGGTTTTATTGTTTCAGGGGCCAAACGAAATATAAAGCTTGGCTGGCGGGAACTTTTGCAACACACATTTATTGGTGGAGCAAATGAGGTGCAATTACGTTCGCGTTTGAGAGTGGCTTATGAACCTGAAAACTGGATAGCATATCCTTATTTTTTTGTGGAAACGTTTCAGCCGCTAGGCGACGAGGCTTTCTTTTCGCTGCCTCGTGTCCGTTATCGTCCGGGAGTGCGTTGCCCTCTTTCCCGGAAAACGGCTTTGGATGTATATTATTGCCGCCAATATGACGTGAAGCGTTGCCAGAATATTTTAGGACTTAATTTGGAGATAAAATTGTAATGGAAGAAAATATGAGTTTTTTAGAATTAGTAAAGATGCGTCACTCCGTTCGGAATTATGAAAACCGTGCGGTGGAGAAAGAAAAATTGGATTACATCATGGAATGTGTACGTCTGGCTCCTTCAGCAGTAAATTTTCAGCCCTGGAAATTTGCGGTGATAACGGATGCGGACAGGCTGTCACAGCTGAAAAAGGCTTATCCAAGAGAGTGGATAGAAAATGTACCTTGTATGATAGTAGCTTGTGCGAATCATGAGGAATCCTGGCACCGTAAATCAGACGGAAAAGACCATGCAGATATTGACGTGGCCATTGCTGTAGAGCATCTTTGTCTGGCTGCTACGGAACAAGGATTAGGCACTTGCTGGGTGTGTAATTTTGATGTATCTCTGTGTCGGGAAGTACTTAACCTGCCTGATTTTATGGAACCGGTAGTGCTGATTCCTGTGGGTTACGCCCAAGCACAAGAAGTGTCAGCTAAGAAACGTAAATCGTTGGATGAGATATTATTTTGATAGTAATAAGGGGATAACATAAATAAAATATCAAATATTTAACTAGTTTTAGTAGTAGTTCTTTATGGAATTTCCTACTTTTGGGGACGCTCTCTGAATCGCTTTTCAGGGAACGTCTTTTATGTATATTCTAATTAGTTGAAAAATGGAAAACATTGAATTAGGATTATTGCTGATGGTGGTCGGAATGGTCACAGTCTTTGTAATTCTGCTCATTGTTATCTGGTTAAGCCAGCTTCTGATTTCCATTGTAAATAAAGTTGCTCCTGAAGAAGCACCCAAAAAGAAGGTGGCTGCTACAGGTGCATCTACCGATGCTGGTGCAATGGATGCCATTAAGGCGGCTGTGGATATATTGACAGCCGGAAAAGGTCAGGTAATAAAAGTAGAAAAATTGCAGTAATCTGTTAGAAAAACACGCATGTATTAGTCATGGAACAGAAAGAAGTCAAATTTAGTTTGGTTTTTCGTGATATGTGGCAGAGTGCCGGAAAATACGTACCGCGAGTAGACCAGTTGGTGAAGGTGGCCCCAGCCATTATCGAAATGGGGTGTTTTGCCCGTGTAGAAACAAACGGGGGAGGTTTTGAACAAGTTAACCTGTTGTTTGGTGAAAATCCGAACAAGGCTGTCCGTGAGTGGACGAAGCCTTTTCATGAAGCTGGAATTCAGACACACATGCTCGACCGTGCGCTGAACGGTTTGCGAATGAGTCCGGTACCGGCCGACGTACGTAAGTTGTTCTATAAAGTAAAGAAGGCTCAGGGTACAGACATTACCCGTACATTCTGTGGATTGAACGATGTACGCAATATTATTCCTTCCATCGGTTATGCACATGATGCCGGCATGATTTCTCAGTGCTGTCTTTGCATCACTTATTCTCCGATTCATACCGTAGAGTATTATCTGGATATGGCCAAGAAGCTGATTGATGCAGGATGTGATGAAATCTGTATCAAGGATATGGCGGGTATTGGTCGTCCGGTATTCCTGGGTAAGCTGGTGGCAGGTATCAAGAAAATCAAAGATATTACGATTCAGTATCACTCTCATGCAGGCCCGGGCTTTAATATGGCTTCTATTCTGGAAGTGTGCAAGGCCGGATGTGATTATGTGGATGTAGGTATGGACCCGTTGTCATGGGGTACCGGACATGCAGACGTGATCAGTGTACAGGCCATGTTGAAGGACGCCGGCTTCAAGGTGCCTGAAATCAATATGCAGGCCTATATGAAGGTACGTTCCCTGATTCAGGAATTTATGGATGATTTCCTGGGATTGTATATCAGTCCGAAAAACCGTCTGATGAACTCTTTGCTGATTGGACCGGGACTTCCGGGTGGTATGATGGGTAGCTTGATGGCCGATTTGGATACTAACCTGGAATCTATCAACAAGTATAAGGCAAAACGCAATTTGCCGTTCATGACTCAGGATGAACTGCTGATTAAACTGTTTGATGAGGTAGCATACGTATGGCCGCGTGTGGGTTATCCGTGTCTGGTAACTCCGTTCAGCCAATATGTGAAGAACCTGGCCATGATGAATGTCATTCAGCTGGAAAAAGGCAAGGAACGCTGGGGAATGATTGCCGACGATATCTGGGACATGATTTTGGGAAAAGCCGGACAATTGCCTGGAAAACTGGCTCCTGAAATTGTGGAAAAAGCTGAACGTGAAGGCCGTAAGTTCTTCACCGGAAATCCACAGGACAATTATCCTGATCAGCTGGAAAAATACCGTCAGATGATGTGGGAAAAGAAATGGGAAACTGGACAGGATGATGAAGAACTCTTTGAATATGCCATGCATCCGGCTCAGTATGAAGCCTATAAGAGTGGAAAGGCAAAAGCTGACTTCCTGGAAGATGTGAAGAAACGCCGTGAAGCCAAGGAAGAGGTCCACATGGCTAATGACCAGACTAAAGTCTTGACAGTAGACGTAAACGGTCAGGCTTATCGTGTAACTGTAGCCTTTGGCGATGTCAATCCGTCTAAACTTTCTGCACAGAATCAGCCTGCTGAAGCTGCTCCGGCTGCTCAAGCCCCGGCTGGTGAAGGAAAAGAAGTGCTTTCTCCGCTGGAAGGTAAATTCTTCCTGACGAAGAGTGCGCAGGAAACTCCGGTGAAAGTGGGTGACAAGGTGAACAAGGGAGATGTGATTTGCTACGTAGAGGCCATGAAAACTTACAATGCCATCCGTGCTGAGTTTAGTGGAACCATCACTGCTATCTGTGCAAATTCCGGTGACTCCGTATCAGAAGATGATGTATTAATGAAGATTTTGTAATGGAAGAGATATTAGAAAGATTATATGATATGACCGCTTTCAGCAACATTGCTGCTGACCCGCGGTTTCTCATCATGTATGCCATTGCTTTCGTCTTGCTCTATCTGGGTATCAAGAAGCAGTACGAACCGCTGCTGCTGGTACCTATCGCTTTTGGGGTGTTGCTGGCCAACTTCCCGGGCGGTGATATGGGGGTAGTGCAGGCCGATGAAAACGGAATGGTCATGGTGAACGGTGTGATGAAGAACATCTGGGAAATGCCGCTTCATGAAATTGCTCATGAATTGGGACTGATGAACTTTATTTACTATATGTTGATTAAGACGGGATTTCTTCCGCCGATTATATTCATGGGAGTAGGTGCACTGACCGATTTTGGTCCGATGCTGCGTAATCTTCGTCTGTCTATTTTCGGTGCGGCTGCTCAGCTGGGTATCTTTGCCGTATTGCTGGTATCTATTTTGATGGGCTTTACTCCCAAGGAAGCTGCTTCTTTGGGTATCATCGGAGGTGCCGACGGTCCGACAGCTATCTTCACTACTATCAAGCTGGCTCCGCATTTATTAGGTCCGATTGCCATTGCGGCCTATTCTTATATGGCGTTGGTACCGGTTATCGTGCCGCTCGTCGTACGTTTGTGGTGTACAAAGAAAGAGCTGTCCATCAACATGAAGGAACAGGAAAAGAAATACCCTTCAAAAACGGAAATCAAGAATCTGCGTGTTTTGAAAATTATTTTCCCGATTGCATGTACTACCATCGTGGCCTTGTTCGTGCCAAGTGCAGTGCCTTTGATTGGTATGCTGATGTTCGGTAACTTGGTGAAGGAAATCGGTAGCAATACTTCTCGCTTGTTTGATGCCGCATCTAACAGCATTATGAATGCGGCTACTATTTTCCTGGGTATTTCAGTTGGTGCAACCATGACTATCGATGCTTTCCTGAACTGGACGACTATCGGTATCGTAATAGGTGGTTTCTTAGCTTTTGCACTTTCAATCTCAGGTGGTATTTTCTTCGTGAAGATATTCAATCTGTTTACGAAAAAGAAAATTAATCCGTTGATTGGAGCAACCGGTCTTAGTGCTGTACCGATGGCCAGCCGTGTAGCCAATGAAATCGCTTTGAAATATGACCCGAAGAACCATGTATTGCAATACTGCATGGCAAGTAATATTTCAGGTGTAATCGGATCGGCTGTGGCAGCTGGTGTACTGATTTCATTTCTTGGATAAGTAAACGTGATTTAGCTTCTTTGGACAGGATTACAAAGAGATAACTGTCAATTTGCAGGATGGAAATCTCTTTGTAATCCTGTCTTGTTTTTGTAAGAATTTCTCAGGAGGTCTACCCGTTTGAAAACTTTTGAATGACTTAATTATACTGTATGAAAAAAACTATATTGTTTAACCTTAGTTTCGTTTTTCTGATGTTGTTAGTCTCTTGCCATAAAGAGATGGAAGTGACTTCTTTTGAAAATGTGACAGAAAGTGTAACCCTGCAGTCGGTAGTAGGGGACGAGGCTATTATTTCATTTACAAGTTTTGGTACATGGAATGTTACGACAGATGCGGTGTGGTTAAGTTTGTCTCCCTTATCGGGTGAAACTGGGGAAGGACAAGTAAAAGTTACAGCTATTTTTGAGAACAATACAAATAAGTTACGAGAAGCAAAAGTAAAGTTAAGTTCGGGAGATGAAGTTTGCGAAATATCCGTTTTCCAAGAGATTGGTGATTATGTGCTTCCCGAAAAAGATGAGTATCTTGTGGATGTCGATGGAGGTATGTTTACTATCCGTTTCGAGACGAATGTAGAAGCGGAAAAACTGAAAGTATATACATCTTCGGAGCCAGGAAGCTGGTTGAGGCAAGAAAGTTCTTCTCGTTCAGCAACGACTGAAACACAAGAGGTGACATTGAATGCTGCTCCTAATAGGGGAGGAATGTCACGGTCGGCCTATTTACTTTTCATTAAAGAAGAAGATGGAGTGCAGAAAGAACTAGCTACGGTTAAAATATCTCAACTAGGAGGACAAGTGCTTGAGTCAGTTGATTACTCAGCAGACGGTAAAATAGATACTTTGCAGCAGCATACTAAAGGGGATGGTATTTCAATTGTGTTGATGGGGGATGGTTTCGTGGACCAGGAATTGGCTAATGGAACTTATCGGAGCGTTATGGAAAAAACTATGGAGAATCTGTTTACTGAAGAACCCGTGAAATCTCTGAGAGAATATTTTGACGTGTATATGATTAATGCGGTATCTGAAAATAATGATTTTGGCATGGGATATAAGACGGCCTTCAGTTGTAAGCTGACAGGTGGAAATAGTACAACGATTACAGGTGATGATGCTTCTGTACAAGTGTATGTGGGAAAGGTATTAAAAGAAGAAAAAAGGAAAAACAGCTTGGCAGTAGTGGTGTTAAATACTTCTGCTTATGCGGGTACCACTTATTTCGGATATCAGGATGGAAATGGTAAGTTTATAGAGTTTGCCATTGCTTATTGTCCGGTTATTGAAAGTTTGGAGAGTGAATATTTCCGGCAAGTATTGGTACATGAAGCGATTGGACATGGTTTTGGAAAACTGGAAGATGAATATGTATATCCGGAAAAAGGAAGTGTTACTACATTGGAAATGCAGCGGATACGCATCATGCAAGCGAACGGATGGGCGCAGAATGTAGATTTTACCGCATCGGCGGATACTGTTCTTTGGGCTCCTTTTTTAACGGACTTTCATTATCAGAATGAGCATTTAGGTGTTTATGAAGGGGCTTGTACTTATTCTGAAGGAATTTATCGCCCTTCCGAAGATAGTATGATGAACTCAAATACGTGTGCTTTTAATGCGCCTTCCCGTAAATCACTTTATGAAAAGGTGATGAAAATAGGAACGGCTGTAGAAGAGGTGACATACGAAGACTTTGTGGCATTTGATATAGCTCATCTTCCTGAAATGATGCCTATGGCAAATTATACACGTGTTACATCCGTTGGCTATCCATTTGCACGTCCGGTATGGGTAAGCGGGCAGCGTTTCCGTTAGTTTCTGCCTAGATATTCGTTGATGACGGCCAGAAAGTCCTTTCCGTATTTCTCTTTTTTGAATTCTCCAATTCCGCTAATCTCACCAAATGCCTCAATGTTGCTGGGCTTCTTCAGGGCAAGCAGATGCAGGGTTTTGTCGGATAGTACAATGTAAGCTGGAATGGCCAGCTGGTCGGCCAGTTTTTTACGGAGCTGACGAAGTGCTTCAAACAAGCCTTCATCTTCATCTTCAAATACGGTAGGAGTGAATAAAGGTACAGGAGAAGCTGTTTTGTTTTCTTTGGCATAGCCTTTCTTTCCATAGCCTTCTTCTCTTTTAATGACTACCAGTGGTGCGCGTTCTTTTCCGAACAATACTTTTCTTCCGGCTTCTGTAATTTTTAAATGATTGCTCTCGTTATAAGCGATTTCAAAATATCCTAAATTTAACATCTGGAGCAAGTAATCTTGCCAGTCTTTTCCAGGCACATCCCTGCCAGCTCCGTAGGTTTTCAGTTTGTCATATCCTTTTTCCATGATTTCCTGACTGGCATATCCTTTCAGGATGTCAATTAAAGTGCGGGTACCGATTTGCTGGTCGGCACGGGCAATGGCACTTAATGCTTTTTGCACAATGATGGTACCATCGAAGCGTTCAGGAGGGTTCTTGCATACATCGCAGTTTCCACAGTCATGATCCATGGTTTCTCCGAAATAGTTTAGAAGAATTCTCCGTCGGCAAATGTCGGATTCTGCGTATTGTTGCATGCGGTTCAACTTTTCCAAGTTGATTCCTTGCTGGTTACTTTCTGCCGCAAACCTTGATAACAGAATAATGTCGCCAAAAGAGTAAAAGAGAAGGGTTTCGCTAGGAAGTCCGTCGCGTCCTGCTCGGCCGATTTCCTGATAAAAATTCTCTATACTCTTAGGCAGGTTATAATGGATGACCCATCGGACATTGGACTTGTCAATTCCCATACCGAATGCAATGGTCGCGCAGATAATCTGCACACGATCATTGATGAAATCATCTTGTGTAATTTCCCGCTGTTCGTTTGACATTCCTGCATGATAAGCTGCGACATCGAATCCTTCCTTCTCAAGTAATTGAGCCACTTTTTCAGTTCCATTTCGGCTCATGCAATAGATAATTCCACTTTCATTACGGTGTCTGCGCAGGAATTTGACAATGGCTTTGATTTTTTCCTTCTGTTGATACCCTCTTTTTACTTCCAGACTTAAATTGGGACGGTCAAAAGAAGAAATAAAGATTTCAGGGTTGCGCATTTCCAGTTGCCGTATAATATCCTCTCGAGTAATCTTGTCGGCGGTTGCAGTCAGGGCTACTACTGGGACATTGGGAAAATATTGTCGTATAGCTTTCAGTTGTGTATATTCAGGACGAAAGTCATGTCCCCAATGAGAAATACAATGGGCTTCGTCAATGGCAAACAGGGATATATTGATGTCGCGTAACAGATAATTCATTTCCGACATCAGTCTTTCGGGAGATATATACAGTAGTTTTACCCTTCCTTGTAGGCATTCAAAGTAAAGCTGGGCGTTGGTGGCGTCGTCATTTGTGCTATTTAATGCACGAGCTACGATACCATTAGCCTGTAGAGATTCCACTTGGTCTTTCATGAGAGAAATTAATGGGGAAACGACAACGGTGGTTCCCTCCATCAAAAGAGCCGGTAGCTGATAACACATGGATTTTCCTCCTCCTGTCGGCATCAGTACTAATGCATCTTTCTTTTGAAGAATTGTAGAAATGATTTTTTCCTGTAGTGGACGAAAAGAAGTGTACCCAAAATAAGATTTGAGTGTTTTCAGCATTTGTTCTCTCATGTTTTTAAATTTTGTGCACAAAGATATATAAAAAAATAAAAAGTTGCCGTTTTATCGTATTCTTGTGCGAATATAAGGTTTTTTGATAAAGTTTTCAGGGTTATTGTTGCGAAATCAAAAAACTTCTACGATTTTTGTATAATTATGTTCTAATGACGTTTAAAAATGAATTAAGATGAGTACATCAGAAAGTTTTAATTATATAGTGGAACAGTTTGCCGATTTGCAACTGTTGCGTTATCGTGTGGCTGGTTTTGAAAAGTTATCTTTAAAACAGAAAAAGTTGATTTATTTCCTTTCACAGGCAGCATTGGAAGGAAGAGATATTCTTTTTGACCAAAACGGAAAGTATAATTTGCAGATTCGAAAATTGCTGGAAGCGGTTTATGTATCCTATTCAGGTGACCGTAATAGTTCGGATTTTCAGGGGCTGGAAGTTTATTTGAAGCGCGTTTGGTTCTCTAGTGGCATATATCATCATTATGCATGTGATAAGTTTGTGCCTGCTTTTTCACCGGAGTTTTTGCGTGAGTGCATAGCACAAGTAGATGTGGCTGGTCTTCCACTGAAGGATGGTGAATCAGTTCAGGATATGTGTGACAAATTGTTTCCTGTAATCTTTGATCCTAAAGTTATGCCCAAACGTGTGAATCAGGCAGATGGAGAGGATCTGGTGATGACTTCTGCAGCCAATTACTATGAAGGGGTAACTCAGGATGAGGCTGAGAAGTTTTACATGATTCAGAAATTGGCAAGTGGTCCACATCCTGTTATGTATGGAATGAACAGTCGTCTGGTGCAAAAGGACGGAGTCATACAAGAAGAAGTCTGGAAGGTGGATGGCATGTATGGAGAAGCGATTGAAAAGATTATTTATTGGCTGGAAAAAGCCAAGTCAGTGGCTGAAAATGAAGTTCAGTGTGAAGTAATCCGTTTGTTGATTGATTTTTACCGTACGGGTGATTTGAAAACATTTGACACTTACTCCATTGCTTGGTTGAAAGATACGGAGTCTAAAGTTGATTTTGTCAATGGCTTTATTGAAAGTTATGGTGACCCGTTAGGAATGAAAGCAAGTTGGGAATCAATTGTGAATTTTAAAGATGAAGAAGCTACTCACCGAACGGAAGTTATCAGTCAGCATGCGCAATGGTTTGAAGATCACTCTCCAGTATCTCTTGCATTTAAAAAGGGAGTAGTACGTGGCGTTTCAGCCAAAGTGATTACAGCTGCCATGTTAGGGGGAGATTTGTATCCGAGTTCGGCGATAGGAATTAATTTGCCCAATTCAAACTGGATTCGCAGTCTGCATGGGTCAAAATCTGTGACTATCGGAAATCTTACAGATGCTTACAATAAGGCTGCAAAAGGAAATGGTTTCCGTGAAGAATTTGTGTACAGCCAGGAAGAAAAAGATTTGCTGGAAAAATATGCTGACATCACGGGTGACCTTCATACGGACTTGCATGAGTGTGTAGGACATGGATCAGGAAAACTGCTTCCAGGAGTTGATCCGGATGCCTTGAAAGCGTATGGCTCTACGATAGAAGAGGCACGAGCAGATTTGTTTGGCTTGTATTATTTGCCTGATGAAAAGCTGGTGGAACTGGGATTAACTCCTGATGAGGAAGCTTACAAGGCTGAATATTATGCTTATATGATGAACGGACTTCTTACGCAGATGGTACGCATAGAACCGGGCTGTGATTTGGAAGAAGCTCACATGCGTAACCGTCAGTTGATTGCACGCTGGGCTTTGGAGAATGGTAAATCAATGAATATTGTGGAACTGGTGAAGAAAGAAGGAAAAACTTATGTGAAAATAAATGATTATCTTCAGCTTCGCGGACTTTTTGCCGTGTTGTTGAGTGAGATTCAGCGTATAAAAAGTGAGGGAGACTATGAAGCTGCACGTGCTCTTGTCGAAAAGTATGCAGTGAAACTGGATGCAGAACTTCATGAGGAAATCTTGAGCCGTTACCGTTCACTCCATCTGGCGCCTTACAAGGGATTTGTCAATCCGGTATATTGTCCTCAATATGATACCGAGGGACAGATTGTGGATGTAAAACTTGATTATACAGAAGGCTATACAGAGCAGATGCTTCGTTATGGTCGTGATTATTCTAATTTGACTATTTGATTATGACAGAAATACAGGATACAATCAGGGAAATAAAGTCGAAATTCCGCTTGTTTATGAATGGAATGGTTTCCCAAAGTATGCGTGAAAAAGGTATTGATTATAAACTGAACTTTGGTATTGAATATCCCCGTATTAAAGAAATAGCGGCAGATTATCCGTGTAATCATGAGCTGGCACAGGCTTTGTGGAAAGAGAACATCCGCGAATGCAAGATTATGGCCGGATTACTTCAGCCTGTCGAGGGTTTTTGTCGGGAAATCGCTGAAATATGGATAGAAGACATGCGTTATCCTGAATTGGCAGAATATACGGTAATGAATTTGTTCCAACGTTTGCCATACGCTTCGGAAGTGGTTTTTCCATGGATAGCCGATGAACGGGAATATTTTCAATTGTGCGGATATCTGTTGATGACTCGTTTGCTGATGAAAGGATGGACGCTGAATGAAAGAGCAGAAGCTGAATTCCTGGATCAGGCTTTTACTGTGCTGGAAGGAGGAACTGAAATGCGTCGAGTAGCGGCTAAGGCTATATGTAAGTTTGCTTTACAGTCGAAGGCAAATTCTCGTACCGTACTTCGTATGTTAGGGAATTTATTGAAATCTTCTAAGCCGGAAATCAAAATGGTGGCAGAAGAAATAAAAAATGAGATAGAATATGGCTTGTAATCTTTCTAAATTACTCAAAAAAATATAACTTTGACCGCTGAACGATTATTGGGATGGAAGAGAATATAAAAGATACAGTCAAACAAATTCTTACAGAGTATTTGCAGAAGAACGGGCATCGGAAGACGCCTGAACGGTATGCTATACTTGATACTATCTATTCCATTAAAGGACATTTTGATGTTGATGAGTTGTACAGCTATATGGCGGAGAAGGAAAAGTTCCGGGTCAGTCGGGCTACTCTGTACAATACTATTATTCTGCTTATCGATGCAGGACTGGTCATCAAGCATCAGTTTGGCAACACTTCCCAGTATGAACGATCATATAATAATGAAACCCACCATCACATGATTTGTACCTGTTGTGGAAAGGTGTCGGAGTTTGAAGACGACAACTTAAAGCAGGCTATTGCACAGACAAAATTGAAGGGATTTTATGCTTCACATTATTCTCTTTATATTTATGGTTTGTGTAGTAAATGTATGGCGGCTAAGCGGAAAAAGAAGTAGTATAAGGAATATATAAAACATAAAGAATCATGAAAGTAGATGTTTTGTTAGGTTTACAGTGGGGCGACGAAGGAAAAGGTAAAGTAGTCGATGTGTTGACTCCCCGTTACGATGTGGTTGCTCGTTTTCAAGGAGGCCCGAATGCCGGACATACTCTTGAATTTGAAGGTCAGAAATATGTGCTTCGTTCTATCCCTTCTGGAATATTCCAGGGTGATAAAGTGAACATCATTGGTAATGGAGTGGTACTTGATCCTTCTTTGTTTAAGGCTGAGGCTGAAGCGTTGGAAGCAAGCGGACATCCGTTGAAAGAACGTTTGCACATCTCTAAGAAAGCTCATCTGATTCTTCCTACTCATCGTATTTTGGATGCAGCATACGAAGCAGCCAAGGGAGATTCGAAAGTAGGAACCACCGGAAAAGGTATTGGCCCGACTTATACGGACAAGGTGAGCCGTAATGGATTGCGTGTAGGCGATATTCTGCATAACTTTGAAGAAAAATATGCAGCTGCCAAAGCTCGTCATGAAGCTATTCTGAAGAGCCTTAATTATGAATATGACATTACTGAACTGGAAAAGCAATGGATGGAAGGTATCGAATATCTCCGTCAGTTCCATTTGGTAGACAGCGAGCATGAAATCAATCGTTTGCTGAATGAAGGTAAGTCAGTACTTTGCGAAGGTGCTCAGGGAACTATGCTTGATGTGGATTTCGGTTCTTATCCTTTTGTGACTTCATCTAACACTATTTGCGCGGGTGCTTGCACAGGATTGGGATTAGGCCCTAACAAGATTGGTGAAGTGTACGGTATTATGAAAGCATATTGCACACGCGTAGGTTCAGGTCCGTTCCCTACAGAACTTTTTGATGAAACAGGTAAGACTATTCGTGATTTAGGTCATGAGTATGGAGCGGTAACAGGACGTGAACGCCGTTGTGGATGGGTTGACTTGGTTGCTTTGCGTTATGCGATTATGGTCAATGGTGTAACTCAGTTGATTCTGATGAAGAGCGACGTGCTGGATGGATTTGATACAATCAAGGCTTGTGTTGCATATAAAGTAAACGGAGAAGAAATTGACTATTTCCCGTATGATATTACAGAAGGGGTAGAACCTGTATATGCTGAACTTCCAGGTTGGAAAACAGATATGACGAAGATGACGAGTGAAGATGAATTCCCGGAAGAATTCAATGCATATATCACATTCTTGGAAGAACAATTGGGTACTCCGATAAAGATTGTGTCTGTAGGTCCTGACCGTGCACAGACAATTGAACGCTATATCGACTAATTTTTTGTTGACATAATATTTTGAAAGCCGTCCCTTTGGGGCGGCTTTTTTATTTTCATTCTGTTAAATTTTGATTTGACAATTCTTTCATACTATTCTTGTTGGATTAATCATTCTGTTTGTTCTTTGTATGTGTTTGTTTGTGGATTATTTAAATTTATTTGTCGTATTTCTCTTACGGTTTGATTTTTATTCCTGATTGAATGTTTCATATTTCTTTAATATTATGAATTAAAAATGAATTGATATTCGATTACATTATGTCTTTTTGATTTTTGATTCTATTTTTCGGTGATATTTTGTTGTTTATTTGAAGAAATATATATCTTTGCGATGTTGTTAATAGGTTTTAATATGTATTTATGAAGTATTATCAACTGAATGAGATTTATTTTTATGTTTAATCAAAGGAGGGATTTATGAAAAGAAAACTAACATTGATGCTGGCCCTGCTGTTTGTATGGACAGGTGTAGCATGGTCGCAAGGAGTAACTGTAAAAGGTGTGGTAACTTCCGAAGAAGACGGATTGCCCATTGTCGGGGCTTCAGTATTGGTAAAGGGTACTACCCAAGGAACCATTACGGATGTGGATGGTAATTTTATGATTTCAGGGGTGAAAGCTGACAGTAAGACCTTGATTGTTTCATTTGTGGGAATGAAAAGCAAGGAGGTAGCGATAAAAAACACGCCTATGCATGTGGTTCTGAAAAGTGATGCAGAGGTATTGGACGAAGTTGTAGTTACGGCATTGGGTATGAAGCGTAGTGAGAAAACCTTAGGATATGCAGCGACTACAATGAAGTCGGAAGATATAGATGCGGGTAAATCTGGTTCTGTAATGGGAGGTTTAAGTGGAAAAGTAGCAGGTGTGCAAATTTCATCTGCAGGAAACACGGGTACTTCTCAGAAAGTGTTGATTCGTGGTATATCTTCATTGAATAATAACTCTCCATTGTACATTGTAGATGGAGTACCTATTGATAACTCAACTTTCCGTGGAAGTCCTACAGACGACAGCTCTACTACAGACTTTGGTAATGCTGCCAATGATATTAATTCGGAAGATGTAGAATCTGTAACTATTTTGAAGGGAGCTTCTGCTACGGCACTGTACGGTTCTCGTGCAGCGAATGGCGTTGTAATGATTACAACGAAAAAAGCTGGGGTAGAAAAGTTAACTGTGACATACGATGGCTCTTTTACAGCTTCAAAAGTATTGCGTGTAATGCAGACTCAGGATTTGTTTGGACAAGGATGGGGAAGCTGGAATAGAAGTGAAAATGGTTCGTGGGGACCTCGCTTGGATGGTACCATGCATGAATGGGGATCAGACCAGTTGGAAACTCCCATGACAAAACCATTTTCTTACGTAGAACATAATTTGAGAAACTTTTATCAGACAGGTTTTGAAAAGAATAATAACGTAAGCATCCGTTATGGTAATGATAAAGTGGGAGTGGTAGCTTCATACGGAAATCTGTCTTCAAATGGTATCTTGCCTAATAATGGTGACCAATTCTCCAGAAATACATTTTCATTGCGTGGTTATATGAATATTAATAAGTTCTCATTGGATATGACCATGAACTATGTACGTAAGGATATCAGTCGTAGTAATGATATGTATATGGAACTGTTGCAGCATGCTGTAGATGTGGATTATAGTCAGATGAAGGATTATAACGATGAGCGTTATAATTTGGATAACTATTATACATTCTATGCAACCAACCCATATTACATGATTGACAATTATAGAAGTAACTATCAGGATGACCGTGTGTATGGCCGTGTTGAAATGAGCTATGAAATCATGAAAGGCTTGAAGGCGACAGGACGTTTGGGGGGGTGACTTCTCTAACAACCGTACAAACTCACAGGAGCCTAAAACTACTTTCTCTAATGGCTCTTACAGTCAGCTTGGTGGAGCTACGGAGTCATTAGGTTATTATTCTGAATATCGTTATAACCGTAGTCAGATAGATGCTACTGCTTTATTGAACGCTGATTATAAGATTCGTGATTTTTCTATTAATGCAGTAGCCGGATGGAACTTGAACCAGCGTTCGTATGGATATAGTGGAGGATATGTAGATGGTTTGGCTGTTGCTGACTGGTATAGCTTGTACAATACATCTTCTTCGGCTGTTTCTGTAACATATAAAGAATTGCGCCGTCTGATTGGTGCGTTTGCACAAGCTGAATTGGGATACAAGGACATGATGTTCTTGAATTTGTCAGGACGTAATGACTGGTCTTCTACTCTTCCGGCTGGAAATAACAGCTTTTTCTATGGAGGTGCCAATGTTTCATTCTTGATTACGGAAATGTTGCCTTCTTTAAAAGAACATCAGGTAGACTTTTTGAAAGTGCGTGCAGCTCTTGGACAAACAGGTAATGATGCAAATGTGTATAAGACTACGTCTTGGTATCAGATTGCTAATTTTAAGGATATTAATGGCTATTACACTTCTATGCCTATCGGAGGTGTGATGGGTATGACTTCGAATAATACTTTGCCGAGTAGCAGCCTGAAACCGGAGATGACTACTGAATATGAATTTGGACTTTCTGGAAGTTTTTTTGGAAACCGGTTAACAGTGGATGCTTCTTACTATAATCGTATGACAAAAGATCAGATTATTTCTGCTTCATTGGCTCCGGAAACAGCCTATTCGTATGAAACGAAAAATATTGGTAAGATTCAGAATCAGGGTGTGGAATTAATGGTGAACTTGACACCGGTACGTACTAAGGACTGGACATGGGATTTAGGCTTTACATTCACAAAAAACATGAGTGAAGTCAAAGAGTTGTGGGAAGGAACAGATGAATATTCTTATACAAACTGGCGTGGCGTGTACTATGTATTGAAGGTAGGTGAGCCGGTAGGTATGTTCCGTATTCCGGCAGCAAATAAAGTGATGGATGAAAACAGTCCTTATTATGGTTATAATATCGTGAACAATAACGGTTATCTTTCTGACAGTAATACAGAGTATGAATATGTAGGTAGTTCAGAAGCTAAGTTTAACATGGGATTTAATACCACGTTGAAGTGGAAAGGATTTACCCTTAGTGCATCTGCTGATTGGAGAAAAGGCGGATATATGTTGTCAAATACTTCATATATTTCTCACTTCAACGGAAACTCTACACAAACGGTATTTAATGAACGTAATTCGTTTATTTATCCGCATTCTGTAAAAGTGGTAAATGGCCAATATGTGGAAAATAATATTCCTGTTCGTGCAGATGAAATGTATAATGCATTAGGAAATTATTCCTATAGTCCGGAAGTACGTCGTCACTTTATTATTCCTAAAGATTATTTCAGACTGCGTGAAGTTTCACTTTCATATTCGTTCCCGAAATCCATGTTGGCAAAGACACCGTTCCAGCAGGTTTCTCTGGCTTTAGTAGGACGTAATTTGCTTCTGTTCACTCCGAAGGAAAATAATTATGTGGACCCTGAAGTGTCTAACTTGGGTAATGACTTGTTGTCTGAATTCGGTGAAACTACCGGTACAAGCTCTACACGTAATATTGGTGTGAATGTGAAAGTCGTATTTTAATCATTAAAGAATATTGTTTTATGAAAAGATATAAATTATTATATTCCAGTTTATTTGCCTTACTGATAGCTGGCACTTCGTTGACGTCTTGTAAAGATTACCTTGATGTGAACGATAATCCAAACTACCCGGTTACTACTACTATGTCGGCATTGCTACCGTCTGCTTGTGCTTCTACTATTTCTCAGCTGGGACTTTACGGTGATTTGATGGGAGATATGTGGTTGCAGTTTACTACACAAGGAAATACCACCAACCAGTATAACACATTGTGTAATTATAGTTTAACTGTTACATCGTATAATGGCTTCTTTACGAATGCATACACCAATACGTTGCCTGATTTGAAAGACGTGCTTTCCATGGCTGAGCAAGAAGAAGCATGGGACTATTGGGTGATTGCTAAGGTGTTGACAGCCTATAATTATCACATGTTGGCTGATTTGTATGAGGATATACCTTTTACAGAAGCTTTGGACCAGGAAAAATATCCTTATCCTCATTATGATGATGGACGTACAGTCGTTTATCCGGGAATCTTGTCATTGCTTCAAGAAGCTATAGATAAATGCCCTCAGGCAGCAGAGAAATCAAGTTCATACATTGATACTTATGATATGTTTTTGGAAGGTGATATAGAGAAGTGGAGAAAATTTGCCAAAAACTTGAAGTTGAAAGTCCTGATACGTGATTTTGATGCAAATAAGCAGGCTATACAAGCTTTGTTGGATGAAAACGATTTTTTAGAAGACGATTGTGCTTTTACAAAATTTGAAGATGCCACAGATAAGGGAAATCCTTTGTATGAATATAATATTCGTCAGTTAAATACAAAGGTTAATATCCGTGCTTGCCATACTTTGGTTGAATACTTGTTGCATTATGATGACCCGCGTATTGCTAATCTTTATGAAGTGACTGCGGCTTCGAATGGCGAAGGTGAGAATTCAGATATATATGAAGGGCTTCCTTGCGGAAGTAAGCCTCAGACCAGTACGATAGCTTTGGTTGAATCGTCTGCATATACTCAGGCTTATGATGATCCTGTATATTTAATGAATAAGGCTGAAATCTTTTTCTTGGAGGCTGAGGCTTATGCACGTTTGGGAAATGCCTCTGCTGCGAAAGAGAAATACGATAATGGAGTAAAGGCTGCTTTTGACCGTTGGGAATCTACAGCAGGTAAAGGAGAAGAGTTTATTGCAGCAGGTGGAGCTTATGCATTTGATGAAACTTCTGAAGAAACAATGATGAAATGTATTATGACGCAGAAATGGATTTCTTATGCACATGCTAACGCACTGGATGGTGTATTTGACCGTAACCGTACAGGTATTCCGGCTATTAGTAGTGCAGCTACCGTGCGTGTTTCAGATGTGGCTTTGCAGCGTGAACTTACTCCAGGCTATGAACTGGGAACATTGGTGGCACCGGGTTCTTCCGTTTTACAGCCAACTGATTTTCCTCGTCGCTTATTGATACCTTCACGTTCTTCACAGTATAATCCTAATGCACCTGTAACGAAGAATTTGGAAGAACCAATGTGGTGGCAAGTAGAGAGAGGAAAATAAATGATTAATGTTTTTGTTTAGAATTGTTTTATGAAAAAGTTAAGATATATCTATATGTTGCTGTCTTGTTTGTGGATTTTGACAGCTTGTAATTCGGAAGATTTGAGTTATGATATTGAGTATACACCGATTCATCCATTAGGAGGACAGTATACGGTATCTGTATCGAGAAATGGAGCGGTTGTGGCTGAACACGTGGATTGCTTTTTAGCTAATACAAGTGATTATGATACGGATAAATGTTGGATTCGTATTGGGGCATATAATTCAGCTAATACTCCTGGCGATGCGGCAAAAAGCTATTTTATCAATGGTAAGATTTCATGCAATGTACCTGAATTGTCTTTTTCTGGTACGGACATTATGAATCTGGCAGGGAATGTAGCTTCTTCAGATGAAACTTTTACGTTGACCGATGGTAAGTTAGAGTTGAATGGAGCTACGGCTCCTTCTGGGACAGTATGTGATAAAATATCATTCACTTATACTACCACAGTTGATCCAGGTGTTACTTATACCGTTGAAGGGTATCGTTATACCGGATGGACAGAGGATTAAGGATGTTTTAATGTCTCTCTTTTAATTTGCATTTTGAAGGGGTTTCTCAGTGATGAGGGGCCTCTTTTTTTATTTTATGAATTCTGTTAACTGCTTTGAATATTTCGTCTTGGTGGTTAATGTATGTTGTAAAACATTGTTTTTTAGCTTTGGGTTTTGCTGTTTCAAATAAAATAAATACTTTTGTACTGTGTTTTTCATAGTATTAGATTTAAGGTTAACAAAGGTTGGAGTTCAGCGGAACTCCTTTTTTTATGCCCTTACGTGAAGGGTTGTTTTCCTGCTCTTGCCGGAAAAACCGTATCAGCTTTTCATTTGGAGCCAATTTTTTTTGCAAACCTCGGGTAGAAAACCGTGTAATGTTTCCATTATTTTTATGTTTTCCTTTAGCGAAACGTATGTTTCCGCCATGCGAACCGTACGTTTTCCGTTGCGGAACCGTAGGTTTTTCGTAACGGAAACGTAAAAAGTTCCTTTTTGTCCGTGTAAAAATTCCGTTCCTTTTTCCGTATTCCGTGCGCAGTTTCAGGCTTTGCAGCTGTTTTCCCCTGTTTTTCGTAAAACTATTCCCGGCTCTGTACGCGCACGCATACACGCACGCACGAATTATATAATGTAGTGCATTTTACACACAATTTCTCGTATAAGTAAAAAACATGCTTTATAGCATAAAGTAAATCAGCGAGTTAGATAAAACCCTGAAAAAATATTGCAAAAAAGTGTGCCATAAAAGTTGCATGAAAGGAAAAAGTCTGTACCTTTGCAACCGCTTTCGAGAGGG
>ERZ791899.321-NODE-321-length-65417-cov-11.618846_pt1 | contig 65417 bp, 56 predicted proteins | sample MGYA00510151_ERZ791899 | MGnify/ENA primary metagenome ERZ791899 (study PRJEB30046, sample SAMN00792118) | human gut metagenome | study: EMG produced TPA metagenomics assembly of the A metagenome-wide association study of gut microbiota in type 2...
ACGCAAACGACCTTCGATGTAGACCGGATTGCCCTTGCGCAGATAGGTCTGCGCAACTTCGGCCTGACGACCGAAGAAAACAACACGGTGCCACTCGGTTTCTTCCTGCAGCTGACCCTGACTGTCCTTGTAGCGACGCGAAGTGGCCATCAAGATATTGCAGATGGCAGTGCCGCCGTCAGCGGTGTAACGCGTTTCGGGATCTCTGCCGAGGTTGCCAATCAAGATGACCTTGTTAATAGAAGCCATGACTAAAAAATCCTAATAAAGCCAAATATGTAGTTAGATACCAACTTTAATCTCTCGAGAGAGTCAAGAGTCCGCTTCAACGTTTCTTGGGGTCGGAGCCGTCATGCCCTGCGCCGCAATAATCCAGAGAATCATCAGCGCGGCGCAAAAGCCGTACACGCCGTGCGTGCCGAAGGCTGAATAAAGCCAGCCGCCGGCGGCTCCGCCGATGAAGACACCGACGGACTGCGTGGTGTTGTACACGCCGAGCGCCAATCCTTTGCACTCCTGCGGCGCCGTTTTTGACACGAGCGAGGGCAGGGAAGCTTCCAGGACGTTAAAGCCGGAGAAGAATACTAACAGCAAAACGGAAATGAGAAGAACTGAGTTGTCAAAAATCTCAAATCCGGCAAAGGCGACCAACACCAGACAAATGGCGCCGACGAACAATTCTTTGGTGCGTCCCGTTTTTTCGGCGTGTTTTAGAACGGGCATCAGAAAGGCCAGACTCACAAGCACGGCCGGAAGATAAACAGTCCAGTGGTGCGCCACGGCCAGATCGAGTTCCACAAGGCGAAGAGGAATGACGACGAAAAGCGCCATTTGAGCCATGTGCAACGAAAAAATACCCAGGTTAAGGCGCATCAGTTGACCGTGCAAAAACACGTCTCTTAACCTGGCTCGTGCTTGAAAATCCTCAAATCGCTTGACGGGAGCGGTCGGAAGCATCAGCACGGCGACGATGGCCAGTACGCATAACACGGCTGTCAAAAGGAAGATGCCCGGTACGCCGATCGAATCGGCCAAAACGGGGGCAAGAACGAGTGAAAAGGTAAAGCTGATGCCGATGGAAGCGCCGACAAAAGCCATGGCGCGCGTGAGCAGTTTGTCGCGGACACTGTCGGAGATCATGGCGGTGACGGCGGCAGACACAGCTCCGGCACCCTGCAAGGCCCGCGCAAAAAGCAGCGTTGTGATGTCATCGGCTGTATAGGCCAAAAGACTTCCAAAGATGAAAATTAAGAGCCCCGTCACGATCACGGGTTTGCGTCCGAATCGGTCGCTCGCGGCGCCGAAAGGAATTTGGAGTACGGCTTGCGTCAGACCGTAGACGCCGAGTGCCAAACCGACCATAAAGGCGTTCGTGCCGCCATCGAGCGTCTGTGCCCAGACGGAAAAGACGGGAAGAATCAGAAAAATGCCCAGCAGGCGCAACGCAAACACCGCACCGAGCGTCATGGAGGCGGTGCGTTCCTGTCGTGTGAGGCGCAATGGAGCAGTTGGCGTGCCGGTCAAGGTTGAAGACATAAGAAGAAAAAAACACTGCTTTAGAGCGAATTGCGCTGTATAGTAATCGATTCGCCTAAGCCAAAACTTAAGCTGGGTGCTTGTTCGTAAAAGAAAGGTTCGTTCATGCCCAACACCATCCGTATTCGCGGCGCTCGTACGCATAACCTCAAAAATGTCGATGTGGATATTCCGCGCGGCAAGCTCACGGTTGTCACCGGACCGTCGGGCTCGGGGAAGAGTTCCGTGGCTTTCGATACTTTGTACGCCGAAGGTCAGCGACGCTACGCCGAAAGTGTCTCGAGCTACGCGCGTCGCTTCATGGATGTGATGGATAAGCCCGACGTGGACAGTATCGAGGGACTGTCGCCGTGTATTGCCATCGGCCAAGGAACGACCACTGCAGGATCGCGCTCAACGGTGGGCACGATGACCGAAATCAACGACTATCTGCGCGTGTTGTTTGCGCGAGTTGGTGTGCCGTACTGTGCCGAGCACGACGTGCCGCTGCAAAAAAGCGGCGTACACGACATGGTTGACGCTGTGTTGGGGTTTGAAGAAGGAACTCGCGTTCTGATTTTGGCGCCGCTGAAAATCCCGGGAGCCGTTTCGCTTGCCGAAGTGTGCAAACAGTTGACCAAGCGTGGCTTTCTGCGTCTTTTGCTCGATGGTCAAACATATGCGCTCGACGATATGTCGCAGGAAATGCTCGCCGAGTCTGCGGCGAGTCACACGATCGACATCGTGATTGATCGACTCAAAAGTTCCGACGCTCAGCGTTCGCGTTTGGCCGAAAGCTTTGAAGCGGCCATCAAGGCCGCTGACGGTCGCGCAGCCTATCTGAGAATGGACAACGGTGAACGTCGGGTGTTTCACACGCGCTATTGCTGTCCGATTTGCGAGGCTACGGCGCCTGATTTGAGTCCCGCGATGTTCTCGTTTAATAACGCGCTCGGAGCTTGCCCCGTGTGCGAGGGCTCGGGGGAAGTCGAACGATTCGATCCGGCATTGGTGGTAAGCGACGCACGACTGTCGTTGCGGCAGGGAGCCGTGTGCGGCTGTACGCCGCAAAACCGAGCCAATTTTGCGGATTTGTCGACGGCCTCACCCCTTTTGGGCTTTTCTTTGGATGTCGCTTTTGAGGAGCTTTCCCCGGATATCAAAGACTATGTGCTCTATGGTCCGAACAAGGCGCAGCGCGACGTACTCGGCATGCCCGATTTTGAAGGTGTGATCGCACAGCTTGAAAAGAAATGGAAGCGCACGACGAGCGAGGCGGTCAAAAACGGCATGCGCGTGTTGCGGCGCACCATCGTCTGTCCGGCCTGCGACGGCACGCGTCACCGAGCCGAAGTCAAAAATGTCTACGTGGGCGTGCCGGAAAACCGCATCAATTTGATCGAAATGCAGCGTCTGCCACTCATTGAGCTTGTGGCGCGCATTGAAGCGTTGGAGCTTTCATCGGCATTGGAATGCGTGGCCAAGCCTCTTTTTGACGAAGTCTTAAAGCGCGTTCGCTTTTTGATTGACGTTGGTTTGGGGTACCTTACGCTTTCGCGCGAAACGTCAAGCCTTTCGGGCGGCGAAGTTCAGCGCATTCGTTTGGCCGGGCAGCTTGGCGCCGGTTTGACGGGCGTGACCTATGTGCTCGATGAGCCGACGGTTGGCCTGCATCAGCGCGATACGGGACGCGTCATTGAGATGCTCAAGAAACTCACGAAGGCCGGCAATACGGTCGTCGTGGTCGAACATGACCCCGAGATGATTCGTGCGGCCGACTGGGTGGTGGACATGGGGCCGGGGGCCGGCACGCAGGGCGGTACGGTCGTCTGTCAGGGGGAAGTCAAAGACATCTGCGCGTGCGAAGCATCCAAAACGGGCGCGTATCTGAGTGGCCGACTTCAGATGCCCCAGGCACCACACAAGGTGTTTACGACAGATTCTGAGGCGCTCGTCATCAAGGGGGCATCGGGACGCAATCTCAAGCATATTACGTGCCGCTTTCCGGTCGGTGCCTTGGTGGCGGTCACGGGCGTATCGGGCTCCGGCAAATCGACGCTTATCAACGAAACACTCGGTCGCTATATGAAAAAGCGACTGCATCGAGCCAAATTGCAACCACTTGATTTTGAAGAAATCGAAGGTGCCGATTATTTCGACAAGATCATTGAAGTTGATCAGAGTGCGATCGGCAAGACGCCTCGCTCCAACCCGGCAACCTATACCGGACTCATGCTGCCGCTTCGCGAAGTGTTTGCGGCTACACCGGCGGCGCTCGAGCGCGGTTACGGACCGGGGCGCTTCAGTTTCAATACGGAAGGCGGCGCGTGCGAAGCCTGCGAGGGCGAAGGCCGCATCAAGTTTGAAATGGGCTTTTTGCCGCCGGTGTACGTAGACTGCCCCGTCTGCCACGGCAAACGCTACAACCGCGAAACGCTGGAAGTGAAGTACAAAGGCAAGTCAATTGCCGATGTACTGGATATGACGGTGAGTGATGCACTGTCCTTTTTCGACGTTCACACGCAGATCGTCCGCAAGCTTGAAATGCTCGAAGAAGTGGGGCTTGGCTACATCGGTTTGGGGCAAAGCGCCGTGACCTTCTCGGGCGGTGAAGCGCAGCGCATCAAACTTGCTCAGGAGTTGGCGCGGCGCGATACGGGACGCACGCTTTATATATTGGACGAACCCACGACCGGCCTTCATTTTGAAGACGTTGCCGTACTGATGCGGGTGCTGCGCCGTTTGACGGCACTTGGCAACACCGTCATCGTGATCGAGCACAACACCGACGTGATTGCCGGCGCCGACTGGGTGGTCGATATCGGTCCCGAAGGGGGCAACGCGGGCGGTCAACTTGTTTTTGAAGGGACGCCTGAAGACCTGACGCAGTGCTCCGAGAGCATCACTGGGCAATGGTTGCATGCGACGGCCGACGGAAAGTCGCCTAAAAAGCGCAGTCGCAATAAGAAGACGAACTGTTAAATTTTTCGAAAAATTGAGGGTTTACCCTCAAATATGAAAAGGGTGAGTCAATGGATTTTCGTCATTAATGCGGGATAACCCGTAAAATGATGGCGAAACAGAGAAATAAACTGCCTTCTAAGCGATAAAAATTTGATCTATATCAATATTAAAAACATCTGAAAGGAGCATTATTCGCTCATCAAAATCAAGGGTCGGGGCGATCGTCTCTGCCCGCGATCCCATTTCAATAAAAAATTAAGGAAATCGATCATGACTCCCGACAACATCAAGTACGGTCATACCCCCACCGGCCCCGAAGTCATCGCCGGCGTGACCCTCAAGGATGCCAAGCGTGCCAGCAAGTGGCCTGCCTACGTTGACGTGGCTCAGTCCGTCACCGGCGCCATCCTCGGCATCTTCCTGTTCTGCCACATGGCCTTCACGAGTTCGATTCAGGTCGGCAAGGACCTCTTCTGGAACCTAATTCAGGTTTCCGGCGGCACCCCGATCTTCGGTCATGAACAGATCTGGCTGCACTTCTTGTTCGTGGGCATCATCACGCTTTGCGTCATCATCCACGCTCTGTGCGCTCTGCGTCGCTTCCCGACTTCCTACAAGCAGTTCCGTGACATCCGCGCTCACGTGAAGGTTGTGCACCACACCGATTCCTCCCTGTGGTTCATCCAGTTCGTGACCGCCATCATCCTCACCGGCATGGTGTTCCCGCACGTCATGGGCATGCTCACGGCTCCGTCCGAAATCGATCCCAACCTCTCGTCCGTTCACACCTATCACAACGGCCTGATCTGGACGCTCATCTTCCTGGTTGCCACCGAACTGCACGGCATGATCGGTCTGTATCGTCTGGCTGTGAAGTGGGACGTCATCAAGGGTCGCGCTCACGGTCTGCGCAAGGCCATGGTTGTGATCGCCTTCTTGATGATCTGCTGCGGTTCTCTGACGGCATACACCTACTGGGGTTATGGCAAGGAACTCGTGGAATCCGGCAACGCCGCCACCCGCTACGTTCCGACCGTCAACTGGTTCGCCGACAAGTAATCGAAGGCTGTTTGCGACAGCATATCTCCCCGGGCTCCAGTCTCCTTACCCGGGGAGACGACACGAAAAGCCGAATTTCCGTTTGTGCGGGAGTTCGGTTTTTTTTGAGCCGAACGCCTGAGCGGAACACATTAGAGGCAGGCATGGGGGTTGATAGTGAAAATTTTATAAATGTCTTAAATATTTTTATTTTATTAGGGTTCTTACTAAGAAAGAGGGGTTTTAGAGCACACTGTCGTTGACTAACATCAAAACTCGATGATCTCTTAACAAAGAGATGACGTGAGTACGAATAACCCTGAGCAACAGTCGATACGGCATTCTTCGCCGATCTTTACCCAGACAGTTGCCCTTCTTTTAGGAGGCAAACATGCACGAATCCAGTATTGAGATCGGCGCACTGGACAACAAGTCCAAAGTCATCCCTCTCGTCCTGGGCCCCTTGCTTGCCCTGGCTCTTTATTTCATCCTGCCCGAAACGTACATCAGTGCCAAGGGTGATGTGACACAGCTTAGCCACGCCGCACGCGCTTGCGTGAGTATGGTGCTCTGGATGGCCATCTGGTGGTTTACCGAAGCTGTTCCGATTGCCGTCACCGCACTTTTGCCGATTGTGTGCTTCCCGCTCTTGGGTGTTGCAACGCCGGCTCAGACGCTCAAGGAATACTCCAACGATACGATCTACCTCTTTTTGGGCGGCTTCTTGATCGCTGCCGGCATCGCTCGCTGGGGCCTGGACCGTCGTATTGCGCTGCATACGATTCGCATCGTGGGTACCAAGCCCAAGCAGATTGTGCTCGGCATCATGCTCGCGACGAGTTTCCTGTCGGCCTGGGTGTCCAACACGGCCACGGCCGCCATGATGCTTCCGATTGCTCTGGCTCTGATGGCGGTGGTTCGCTCCACGCGCATTGATCAGCCCATTGACAAGGCAGAACGAAACTTCGGCGTGTGCCTGCTGCTGAGTGTGGCCTACGGAGCTTCCTTGGGCGGCGTCTACACTCTTATCGGTACCCCGCCCAATGGTATCTTGGCTCGATTTGTCGAGCAGACCTACGGTGACCCCGTGAGCTTCGTCGACTGGCTCAAGATTTCGTTCCCGACAATGACGATTCTCATCATTGCCACCTATTTGCTTCTGGTGCATGTGCTTTTCCGCGAGCAGCCCGGCGAACTGCCCGGCGGCAAGGAATGGGTCAATAGCGAAATCAAGCATCTCGGTCCGCTCACCCGCGGCGAATGGACGGTTCTGATCGTGTTCGTGGTTGCTGCTTTGCTTTGGACGTTCGGTCCGGTATTGCGCGGCCTTGAAATCGCAGGCACCAAGCCCTTAAAGCCGATGAGCGACACCGTGATCGCTATGGCTGCCGGCATCATTCTCTTTATCATCCCCGTGGACGCGAAAAAGGGCATCCATGCGCTGGACTGGTCGAGTGCGGCCAAGGGTGTGAGTTGGGACGTGCTGCTTTTGTTCGGCGGCGGTCTTGCGATGGCTGCAGCCATTCAGCGTACCGGTGCGGCCGATGCCGTGGGCGCCGCGGCCGTGGCTCTGGGCGGCCTGCCCGAATGGGCGATCGTGGGTGGTGTCGCGACTCTGGCTTGCTTTGCCTCGGAATTCACCTCCAATACGGCTCTTGCTGCAACCCTGATGCCGCTTGTGGCAGCCGTGGCTGATTCCATCAATGCCAATCCGCAGTCTCTGTTGATTGCTGCCACGATGGCAACGAGCTGCGCCTTCATGATGCCGGTGGGTACGCCTCCCAACGCTATGGTATTCGGCACCGGCCGTCTGAAGATCGGCGATATGTTGCGGGCAGGTTTCTGGCTTAATGTGGTCTCGATCATCGTGATTTCGATCGCTGTCCTGCTCATTGATCCGGGCATCATCCCGATGAGCTGATACGGAACTTCTTACAACCGGCTGCTTCGCACCGCCGCACTCGGGGAAGGATTTTCTCCGGGTGCGGCGGTGTGTCTATTTGCAGCAATGGCTCTTAACAAAAACTGTCGTTGAAACGGAGGGTTTGGCTCTATAATTAAAATATTATGAAAGGCATGATAAATTTGCCGGTACGGACTTTTTATTTTTTGCGGTAGAGATCTATGACGCTGCGTTCTGTTGTTCTGGCTATTCTGAGTCTGCTTGCCTTGATCTTCCTGATTCTCAATTGGCAGGGAATCACGGCGCCTGTGCCGGTCAACTTGATCGTTGAAGAGATTCAGGCTCCGTTGGGTCTGATCCTGTTGGTGATTCTTGGAGGTCTCTGGCTCTTTGGCATTGCCTGGGCACTGATGCAGCAGGCCTCGACGCTTGTGGAAATTCGCAAGGCCTATAAAGAGGCCAATGCCAACAAGTCATTGGCCGATCACGCCGAGCAGTCCCGCTTGGAGCAAACTAAGGAGAGTCTGCGTCAGGAAATGATTAAGAGCCGCGAAGAGTTACTAGCTGGCATCAAGGCCGCCGTCGAGGCTCCGACGGCAAGCGCGCAGGACGCCCAAAAGCGTCTTGATGCTGTTGAAAAAGCGCTTGAAAAGCTTTCACTTCGCATTGAGCAAATTGCAGACAAAGCGCAAATCGGACCGGCGCCCGAACTGCCTGCGCCGGAACCCAAGAAGTCCGGCTTTTTTGGTTTTTTAGGGGGCAGCAAATCCAATAAGCCCCATGAGCCGTCCAAGCACGAAATCGTTGAATCGCCGGTTGTACCGACGGCGCCTGCGGCCGTTCCCGAACCGGAGTCGGTTCCTGTGTCCGATAAGACTGACGCGGCAAAGGAGGAGTCAGCGCAGTCTGTTGAGCCCACCGCAAAGCCTAAGGACGGCTTTTTCAAAAAAATGTTTCATTGATAAGGTGAGGTCTTATGTCCGGCAATGTCTATCGCTATCTGGATACACTGATTACAGCCGGGTCGTTTTCCAAAGCGGCACGAGTTCTGCAAATCTCTCAGCCGTCCATCTCCCAGTTTGTGCATCGACTGGAAACGGAAGTCGGTACACAGCTTGTTGATCGCTCCGCTAAGCCTCTGAGACTGACTTATGCCGGTGAATGCTTCATGAAGACGGAGCGCGAAATTGAGCAGCTCCGCAGCATGCGCTCCCGTCTCATTGCCGACATCGGCGAGGGGGTGAGAGGTCATGTCACCATCGGTTCGTCACACTATCGCTCTACGTTCTTTCTGGCTGAGGTGTTGCCGATTTTCCGACGTGAGTATCCCGGTGTTACTGTGTCTTTGGCCGAGGGGACTACCAAGGAGCTCGAAGATTTCGCTTTTGACGGTGTGACCGATCTGAGTCTGGTGATTGCGCCGCTCTATCGCAGCGAACTCGAATATGCCGAACTGTTTCGTGAACGGTATCTTTTGGCGATGAGCCCCGAGTCGCGTGTGGCAAAGACCGTGGCGCAGCCTGCTTCGGGCGGCTATGCTTCCATGCCGTTTAATCGTCTCAACGGCGAACCTTTCATCACGATCAAGCAGGGGCAGAAGTTCCGCAACCTCTACGAAGATCTGTGCCGGGCGACTCGTACAACGCCTCGTGTGATGCTCGAAAGCGAATCGCCTGTGGCGGCTCTCCATTTGGCCAGTGCAGGACTTGGCGCGACTTTTGTGACGCAAACGCTTGCCAAACGGTGCCGACCGGCGCAACCGGTGCGCTACTTCACGATCGAGCCGGCGCGGCCCGACCGCATGGTGGTGGCCGCCTATCGCAAGAACGGTTATCTTACCAAGGCTGCCCGCAGTCTCATCGAAGTGATGCGCCGCGTGGCCGAAACCGAATTTGCCGACGGCTAGTCAACAAAAAAAGCCGTCGCGACTTCTGTAAAACGCAACGGCTGTCAATCCCGTAAGGTTGGGCGCCTCCGAAATGAACGGAGACGCCCGTTTTCTTATTAGTCGATGTACTCGGTCTTTTTGACGACTTCTTCAACGATCGGTGCTTTGCGTTCGTTAAAGAGCTTCTTGTTTTCTTCGAACAAGTTGCCTCCGTGGGTGTCGATCGAAACGATGAGCGGACCGAATTCTTTCACGCGCATGACCCAGAGCGACTCGGGCATGCCCAGTTCCGGCCACTGCACATCTTCGACCTCTTCGACGCACTGTGCGGCAAGTACCGCGCAGCCGCCCGGGAAGACGCAGTGCAAGGCCTTAAAGCGGCTGCAGCCTTCGACCGTATTGGGGCCCATGCCACCCTTGCCGACGATGAGCTTTACGCCGGTTTCTTCGATGAACTCTTTCTCGAACTTTTCCATGCGCATGGATGTGGTCGGACCGATGGACACGACCTTAAAGCCGCTGCCGGAACTTTGATCGGGCACCATGATGGGGCCGGCGTGAAAGATCGCTTTGCCCGCGAGATCAACGGGAATCTTGCGGCCGTGCTTGACCAGACGCGTGTGCGCGCAGTCGCGGGCTGTGATGAGGTAACCGTTGAGATAGATAATGTCGCCGATGCGGATGTCTTCGAGGTCTTCACTGCGAATCGGCGTCGTCAGAATTTTCTTGCTCACAGCGTGACTCCTTTGTGCGAGATCATTTCATAGGACATATCGGCGTTAAAGCGAATGGTGGCGCGGCGATGACCCCAGCAGCCTACCGACAGACCGACGGCCAGGCACGAGGGGTGACGCGCGGCTTGTTCGACGTGAACGCCCATCACCGAGAGTGCGCCCTTGAGTCCGCCCGGACCGATGTTGATGTCGTTGAGACCTTTTTCGATGATCTGTTCGAATTCGGCACCGCGCGGGTTGCTGTTGCGTGAACCGATCGGGCGCATCAGAGCTTTCTTGGAGAGGTTGGCTGCCACTTCGACGGAACCCGCAATGCCGATGCCCACAAGCAGCGGCGGGCAGGCGTTGATGCCGCGGTCGCAGATGTTGTCAAAGACAAAGCGCACGACGCCTTCGTAGCCTTCGACAGGCATCAGGACTTTTGCCGTACCCGGAAGCGAGCAGCCGCCGCCGGCCATATAGCCGTGGATGGTGCACTGATCCGATCCGGGGATAATTTCCCAGTCGATCCAGGGAATGCGCACGCCTGTGTTGTTGCCGGTGTTCTTTTCGTCGAAGATCTGAACGGCGTTGTGGCGCAGCGGCGCTTCTTTGGTGGCGCGGATCGTCGCTTCTCTCAGGCATGCCTGCATCTGACCGATGAGCGGAAATTCCGAGCCGCATTCAATCCAATACTGAATGACGCCGGTGTCCTGACAGAAGGGCACGTTGAACTTGTCGGCGAGTTCCAGATCCGTAAACATGGAGTCGTACATCACCTTGGCAAGCGGCGTATCTTGCAGCGTGCGCATTTCCTTGAGCTTGGCAAGTACGTCGTCGGGCAAATGTTTGCCGAAGTACGCCGTGAACTTCGCCATGGTGTCAGTGAAACGGGTACTCAATTCCGTTTTGTCCATTGCGTTTGTCTCCTCGCGCGGGTCGTGACCGCAGCGCGTCTGATGGGGTGAAATCAAGGGAAGCGAGCCTTCCTACTTTTGGTGGAATTCTTACGCCTTTTGATTGATAAATCAAATATTTTATTCTCTATTATTTCGATAAATATAAAGCTATTAATTTGCTTAACTTATTGATAAAAAAAGAGAAATGTGAAGACGAATGGAGATGTGCCAGAAGTAAGAATGGAGCTCTATACCTACGAAGAGGTAAATCTGAAATATTAAAAAGCGCCTCAGCCGGATGGCGAAGCGCTTGAGATGTGTTGCGAAAAAGCGAATGGAGATTAAGCGGCGTGATAAGACGTCACGCGCTCAACTTCTTCTTTGGCACCGAGGAAAACGGCCACACGCTGATGCAGTTTTTCGGGCTTGATCGAAAGAATGCGTTCGTAGCCGTTGGTGGCACGGCCGCCGGCCTGTTCCATCAACCAGGACATGGGATTGGCTTCGTACATCAGACGAAGCTTGCCGGGTTTGGAGGGATCGCGGTTGTCCTTGGGGTACATGAAGATTCCGCCGCGGCAAAGGATGCGGTGTACTTCAGCAACCATAGCCGCCACCCAGCGCATGTTGTAGTCCTTGCCTCGAACGCCGGTTTTGCCGGCAAGAAGTTCTTCGATGTAGCGGTTCACGGGGGCTTCCCAATGGCGCTTGTTCGAGCAGTTAATCGCAAATTCCTTGGCCTGTTCGGGCACCTGCACGTTGTCGTTGGTGAGGATGTAGGTGTTGGTGCGGGGATCAAGCGTAAACATCACCACGCCGCGGCCGAGAGTGAGCGCCATCTGCGTTTGCGGACCGTACATGATGTAGCCGGCGGCAAGCTGACGGTCGCCGGGCTGCAGAAAGTCGGCGTCCTGCGGAGCGGTAGCGTCTTCGTGCGGATTGGGCAGGATCGAAAAGATCGTTCCGATCGAGACGTTGATGTCGATGTTGCTTGAGCCGTCAAGCGGGTCGTAGCAGATGAGATAGGGGCGGCGATCTGTACAGTCGGCTGCCACACAGTGATCCATTTCTTCCGAAGCACAGGCGGCGACAACGCCCGACTCAAGCACGGCCTTGGTGACGATGTCGTTGCTGATGACGTCGAGTTTTTTCTGCTCTTCGCCCTGCACGTTTTCGCTGCCTGCCATGCCGAGCACGCCCATGAGGGCGCCGCAGGCGACTTCGGAGCTGATTTCCACGCCGCAGGCAGCCACGGTTTCGATCAATCGGGCGAGTTTTTCATCAAGGCCGTTGGTCTTGACTTCGTTGGCGAGCATGTCGCTTAAAGTGATCTGTTGCATAACTCTTCTCTTTTTTAGAGCAAGGACGGATGATGGGTAATCAGTATGTGTTGAGCGCTTTTTCCACCACTTCGCTCACGCCGGCCGAAAGATTTTCGGTGCGGGCGACTTTGGTGAGAGCCGCATGCATGAGGCGTGCGAGTTCCGGCGTATAGCGGCGCCAGTTGTCCAGCGCACGGGCCAGGCGGGCAGCCACGTGACTGTTGATGGAGTCGAGCTGCAGCACCATGTCGGCCCAGAATTCGTAGCCGGCGCCGTCGGGGCGGTGGAATTCAGGTTCGTTTGCCACGAAGAACGTATTGACAAGCGCATAGACGTTGTTCGGGTTCTTGAGCGAGAACACAGGACACTGCATCAACGACTTGATGCGGTCGAGCACCGGACATTCGTTGGGATAGACGCGTGCCGTGGCCTGCACCGAGAACCACTTGTTAATCAGAAGCGGCTCGTTGCCCCAGAGTTTGCCTGCGGCATTCAAGACATCGATCTTGGCCGGGCTCTGGCTGTTGACGATCATGCGCAGCGCGGCAAGACGATCGGTGAGGTTGTCCGAGAGTTCGAACTGATCGCGGGCATCCAACAGGGCTCGGGCGTTGCCGCCGGCGAGCAGATACTCGAGAGTGAGATTGCTCAGGGCGCGTTTGCCGGCTTCCTTCGGATCGAATCGGTATTCGAGCGTCATGTTGCGCATGTTTTCGGTATGAAGCGGCTGACCGAGCTTGTGCGAGAGTTTGCGGCCGATCGTTTCCATCACGAAGATGCGGGCCTGACGAATGGCCTGCGGGTTGATCATGGCGCGGTGAGCCGCGATGCTCTTTTCAGAAGGCAACGTGAGCACGGTGGCGCGGTATTCGGGCGACAGATTCGTGTTGGTGAGAATGCCTTCGAAAGCCGAAATGAGCGTGCCGTGAACGTCGGGTTCCACTCCGTTTTCGATCATGGTGACGACTTCGTTGATGACGGCAAGCATCAAACGCTCGAAAGCGTCGGCGCGGTTAAAACCGTCGGAATCGTGCAGTGCCAGGAACTGAAGCTCTTGCAGCGTATAGGCGTAATCGAAGATCACGGGAGCCGAAAAGCCTCGACCCAGAGACAGAACCGGATTTTCCGTGATGCCTTCAAAAGTCCATTCGTCATCGGCCGTCTCAAGAACGAGTTTGGCGGTGGTGACGGGTTCCTCGTCGGAACCGACAAGCTTCAAGGGCAGATCTTTGCCGTCTCGACCGATCAAACCGACGAGAATCGGAATCACAAGCGGGTACTTTTCAGCTTGCCCGGGCGTCGGAGGCGTCGATTGCGAAGCGCGAATCGTGAAGGTGTAGTCGTCCTGATTCCAGTTCGTTTCCACGGAAACGCGCGGGGTGCCGGCTTGAGACCACCACAGACTGAAATTGGTGAGATCAACTCCGTTGGCGTCGGCCATGGCTTGAATGAAGTCGTTACAGGTAACGGCCGATTCGTCGTAGAGCTGCACGTAACGATCCATGCCCTTCTTAAAGCCGTCTTTGCCGAGGAGCGTCTGGAGCATACGGATGACTTCGGCGCCCTTTTCGTACACCGTCATTGTGTAGAAATTGTCAATTTCTCGGTAACTTTCCGGGCGAATCGGGTGAGCCATGGGGCCGGCGTCTTCCGGGAACTGGCTACTGCGAAGCGCGCGCACAGCGTGAATGCGTGCGACGGCGCGGCTTGATTCGTCAGGCTGCATGTCGGCCGTGAATTCCTGCTCGCGAAACACCGTCAGGCCTTCCTTGAGCGTGAGCTGGAACCAGTCGCGCAGCGTGATGCGATCGCCCGTCCAGTTGTGGAAGTACTCGTGACCGACAATGGATTCAATGTTTTGGTAGTCCGTGTCGGTGGCAATAGAGGGCGAAGCCATCACATAGCGGGAATTGAAAATATTGAGGCCCTTGTTTTCCATAGCCCCGAAGTTGAAGTCGTCGGTGGCAACGATCATGAAGCGGTCGAGATCAAGTTCAAGCCCCCAACGTTCTTCATCCCAAGCGATGGCCTTTTTGAGGCTTTCGAGCGCATGCTCGGAATTGGGGTAGTTTTTTTCTTCTGTCCAAACCTGCAGAAGAACTTCGCGGCCGCTCTTCGTTTTGATTTTGTCTTCGCGGGCCACGAACTGACCGGCTACCAGAGCAAAGAGGTAGCACGGCTTTTTAAAGGGATCTTCCCAGCGCACCCAATGACGATTGTCGGCCTCGTCCCCCTCGGCGACCAGATTGCCGTTGGAAAGCAGAACGGGGTAGAGCGTCTTGTCGGCGTGAATCGTGACGGTAAAGCGACTCATCACATCGGGGCGATCGGGCCAGTAGGTGATGTTGCGAAAGCCCTGAGCTTCGCACTGGCTCATGAAGGCGCCTCGGCTCATGTAGATGCCCGAAAGCGACGTGTTGTTCACGGGAACGATGCGGTTGACGATGGTGACGGTCGACTGCTTGGAGATATTTTTGATGGTGAGCTGTCCCTGGCCCATCTGATAGCGTTCGTTTGCCTGCTGACCGTCAATGAGGACCTTTTCGATAAAAAGATCGTGTCCGCCGTCAAGGACAAGGTCATGGGTGGCGGCACCGCGCAGCGGCGTGACGACCATGGTGGAGGTGACCGTTGTGGACTCGGGATTCAAGACAAAGTCGAGCTCGACCGAGTCAATGCTGTGAGAGTAGGGACGATAGTCCTTGCGGTAAACGGTGGTGTGTTCCTGAGACTGCATGGAGACTTTCCGAAGGCAAACAAAAAGTTGGCCGTGACAAATACTAAGCGCTCGACATTTGGTGCCGAGACGAAATCAACACACGATTGTACCGCGCCTGCGGCCGGCGCAAAAGCAAAGAAAAACGCCTGCGCGCGGCAAAGGCGGGCAGGCGCTGCAAGCCGAAAATGTCGACCGTACGAACTATTCGTACTTGTGGCCGGCAGTGCTGTGGCAAGCCACGCAGTCGGTCTTGGGCTGATCGGCAAAAGCCTTGTGCATCGGCGCAACCATCGGCTTGGCCGGGTTGACCTTCATGTTGCCGATGTCATGGCAGCCGCGGCAGGTGACGTAATCAACGGAAACCATCCACTTTTGAACGGCTTCAGCCATTTCTTCACGCTTTTCAATCTGTTTTTCGGGCGTGCTGAGCGTGCCGCGGATTTCACCCCACAGAGAGTTGGAGCCGGAAACGGCCTTGTGCCAGAGCAGGCCGACGACCTGAGCCTGGCTGATGGAGTGCACGGATTCATACTTCAGGTGGCAGTCCACGCATTCGGCCTTGGCGCCGGAGAAGGTCTGGGCGTGCTGGCCCTTCTTGTAGGACGCGTAGGCGGCGTCCATCGAGTGGCAGAAAGTGCCGCAGAATTCGGTGGAACCGGACCAATGAACCACAGACGTGCCGGCGCTCACGAGAGCAACGCCGATCACGGCACCAACCAACACTAGGCCGGCACCATACCACTTGCCGTTCTTATTGAAAGCCATTCGAAAATCCTCCTTGTTGTTTGATCTTGCTCTTTGCCGCCGTTTGACCTGTATGTTGGGGCCGTTTATTTATCTTGTTCGGCAGACAAAGTCTCTGCGGTGTTCTAGGAATGTCGTCCGCAGAAAGCAAGTAAGGACAAGGACATTCGACCGCAAGGTTTAGGCCGCAATCATAAACCGCGCTTAAACAAACCTGAAGAGCGAAAGCAGGATTTGCTTTGATTTATGTCAAAAAGCGTTTTGGCTTGGCCATTCGGCCTAATTCCTTGCGTGGATCTCAGGTGTACCGCATCCTTAGCCTGTAAGAGGATGTCCCAGAAGCGGCCTGCCCGAACGAATGACTTGGCCTAGGCGATTTGCGCGACGACCACGGCTTGCGCGGTGACGAGCGCTTCGGCATGGTCTCCCAACTTCAAACCGTGACCGGCACGGGCAAAGCCGACAAGGGACGTGCCGCCGGCCAGACGCAGCGTAACTTCTCCGCCCTTATCCTGACGCGCGCTGCGAATGACGGTGCCCGAAATGACGCTCGAGCCCTTGATCGATTCGACGTGATGAGCAACTTCCACGCTTGTGGCTTTGAATAAGGCGAGCGCTTTGTCGCCTTGGTTGAGACCGAGCAATTGGGCGCTTTCCTGAGTGAGCGTCGCTTTGAGGTTGTTGACATCGTCAATGCGCATCTGCACGCGCACCAGGGCAGGACCACGGGCGATGTGCGTGATTGTGACGGGGAACTGATTGCGCATGGAGGTGCGCAAGGTGGCCGAACTCAATGGGACGAGTTCGGGGGTGACGCGGGAGGCGAATTGCATCAGAACGGATTCGCGAGCCTGCGTGAGTTTTTCGGAGAGTTCCAGGACCGTTACACCGGCTGCGGTCAATTTCGTGCCGCCGCCTTTGCTGCCGCCCACTTCTTTTTCCACCAACGGAACGCCCGCGAGGTTGGTGAGCGTTTCGAGCGCTTGCCAGGCGGCTTTGTATGAGACGTTGGAGAGGCGAGCTGCCTCCGAAATCGAGCCTGTTTCGTGAATGCGCCGCAAAATGTTGATGCGCTTGTCGACGAGCTGCTCGAGTTGGCGGGTGAGCGCAATCGGCGCGGCAACAAGTTGCGAGGGCGAGTTTTCAGGACGTTCGGTGTCGGAGGTGGTCATACGTCAATTCCCTTAAAAACATTTCGCTAGTTTACGGCAAGTACCGGGGTGTTGTTCTTTGCGGTATTCATAAATGTGATAACGTTGCGCTATTCAATATTTGAATGGCCGCGGATGTCAACCGATATCTGCGGTCGAATCCTGGACAGACACTTCATCTCAATTTGGGAGAGAAACATGAAACTCGTCAAAACCGCCGTTGCCGCCGCGCTGCTCGGTACCGTTTTTTGCGTGAGCGCAGCTGAAGTGCATGTAGCTGTGGCCGCCAACTTTACGGCTCCGGCCAAGGAACTGGCTCCGATTTTTGAAAAGCAGACCGGTCACAAGTTGGTTCTGAGCTTCGGCGCCACCGGTATGTTCTATGGTCAGATCAAGAACGGTGCGACCTATGACGTGCTGTTGGCGGCTGACGCCAAGACACCCAAGAAGGCCATTGACGAAGGTTACGGCGTAAAGGGGACGAGCTTTACATATGCCGTCGGCAAGCTCGTTTTGTGGAGTGCGGACGCAAATAAGATCAAGGACGGCAAGGCGCTGCTTGCTTCGGGCGACTTCAATAAGTGCGCCGTGGCTAATCCCAAGCTTGCTCCTTACGGTCTGGCCGCCCACGAAACCCTCAAGTCTTTGAAGCTCTTTGATAAGGTGAGCCCGAAGTTTGTGGAAGGCGACAATATCGGCAAGACTTTTAATTTTGTGAAGACCGCCAACGCCGACATCGGGTTTGTGGCTCTGAGTCAGGTTTATAAGAACGGCAAGATCACCTCGGGCTCCGGCTGGATCGTTCCGGCTGAACTCTATGGCAAGATCGCTCAGGACGCCGTGCTTCTGAAGCAGGGCAAGAATCAGGACGCGGCCAAGGAATTTCTGAAGTTCCTGCAAGGCCCGGAAGCGGCCAAGGTGAAGCTTGACTACGGCTACGGCGATAAGTAATTTCGTCGTTGGCACTGTCAAATCCGGCACGAAAGAGAACAAATGGAAGCCATTTCACTTGAACCCGTTTGGTTGAGTCTGAAGCTTGCGGCGGTCACCACAGCATTTTTATTGGTGCTAGCGACACCGCTTGCCTGGTGGCTTGCCCGCACCAAAAGCGCCTGGCGTGCGCCGATCAGCGCCGTGGTGACCTTGCCTTTGGTGTTGCCGCCTTCTGTGCTGGGTTTTTACATTCTGGTTGCGATGGGGCCGCACGGCCCCATCGGCCAGCTCACGCAATCGCTTGGATTGGGGCTGATGACCTTCAATTTTTCCGGCTTGGTCGTGGGCTCCATCATCTATTCCTTGCCCTTTGCCGTGCAGCCATTGCAAGGAGTGTTTGAGTCCATCGGCAACCGACCGATGGAAGTGGCGGCAACTTTGGGGGCCAAACCCCTGGACGCCTTTTTTTCCGTCGTGATTCCACTGGCTCGACCGGGGTTCCTGACTGCCATGGTGCTTACCTTTGCGCACACCATCGGAGAATTCGGCGTGGTGCTGATGATCGGCGGCAATATTCCGGGCAAGACTCAGGTGGTCTCAACCGAGATCTACACTTTCGTGGAAGCCATGGAATATGACAATGCGCATGTGCTTGCCGGCGGCATGCTTGTCTTTTCCTTCCTGGTGCTGCTTTTTGTGACGCTCTTTAACCGTCGTGCCAAGGCCGCCAATGTGTCGGCCACGCCGGTGTAGCGTTTTTCTTCGAATTTTCGACTCCGAAACCGTTTTGAGTGTGGACATGGCCGAGAACACTGACGATCGCATTCGCCTGACGCTTTCCCGCAGCACGGGCTTTACGCTGGACGTGGACCTGACGCTTCCGAACGGAGGCGTGACAGTGCTTTTTGGCGTATCAGGGTGCGGCAAAACCACAGTGTTGCGCAGTGCGGCCGGATTGGAAAAAGCGAAAGGTTATGTGCGAATCGCCGGCCAGGTTTGGCAAGATGACGAAAAGAGGATTTTCGTGCCGACCTATGAACGCCGCATCGGTTATGTGTTTCAGGAAGCCAGTCTGTTCGATCACCTCAATGTTCGTGAAAATTTACGCTTCGGCTTGAAGCGCATTTCGGACAAGGACGGTGAAAAGCGTCTGGACGATGCGGTCGAATTGTTGGGGATCGGGCATCTGCTCGAACGACGTACGTCGGAGCTTTCCGGCGGCGAACGTCAGCGCTGTGCCATTGCGAGGTCATTGGCAATCAAACCGACGGCGCTGTTTATGGACGAGCCGCTTGCCGCCTTGGATCACGCCCGTCGATTGGAAATCATGCCCTGGATTGATCGGCTGAAGAAAGAACTCAATTTGCCGATTCTTTACGTAACGCACTCCGAAGAAGAAGTGATGCGCCTGGCCGATCGATTAGCAGTGATCGATAACGGCAAACTTGTTGACAACGGGCCTGTGGCGGAAACCTGGTTGCATCTGATGCAGAAAAAAGGCCGCAAAGCCAGCCGTTCGTTACTGGTGATGGGAACAGTAGAGGAGCGCGACAGCGACTGGAGTCTGATGAAAGTCGTAAGCGGCGCCATGCACTTCTGGGTACGTGATACGGGGGTGGCACTTGGAAGCAGCGTGCGCCTGATGGTCAATGCCGATGACGTGTCGCTCTCCGTCAGCAAACCATCTCAGACAAGCATTCAGAATGTGTTTCCCTGCACGGTGGCCGCCATTGACGACGGTAGCGATCCGAGTCGCAAAGTGGTGCAGGTTGAGGCGGCCGGAACGATCATCATGTCCGAATTGACGGCACGTGCGGCTCACGAACTTCAATTGCGCCCCGGCATGGATGTATGGGCTCAGGTCAAGACGATTGCCGTGCATTAGGTAAATAGCCTCGGTGAGGTATCGTCGGGATCCGGAACTCTCTCTGACCTACTGTCCTTAGAGGCGGTTTGGCCATCTGTTCGAATTGCTGTCACGATTCTGGTGAAGCATTGCTCTTATACCAATAACGCACAAAGGTAGAAGCGCGGATTCCATTGGTGCAAATTAAGCTGAAAAATGTTTAAAAACAAGCAACTATAGCGATGAGATCGGCTAAAAAGTAAAGCAAAGATTCACATCGTTAACATGCAAGCCAGGGCTGCATGCTTACACTCTTGATGTTGTTTCTGGTGTTGAAATGCTGCTTGAGGCAGAAACGAAAAAGCCTCCGGCAGGATGCTGCTGAAGGCTCTTCGGTGGTGGTGCCCGGGGAGAGACTCGAACTCTCACGCTTTTTAGGCGGAGGATTTTGAATCCTCTGCGTCTACCATTCCGCCACCCGGGCAAAACCTATTTTTTTACAACAAACCTCCAGCCGCAAGGGCTAGAGGTTCGGAATTCTGGGGTGGGAGATGGGACTCGAACCCACGACAACCGGAATCACAATCCGGGACTCTACCAACTGAGCTACACCCACCATCAAATTTTTTGTTCCCGTCTCGCTTGGCCTGCCCGGCAGGATTCGAACCAGCGACCCTCGGCTTAGAAGGCCGATGCTCTATCCAACTGAGCTACGGGCAGAGATGCTTCTGTCAAGCAAGTGGTCGGGGTGAAGAGATTCGAACTCCCGACATCCTGCTCCCAAAGCAGGCGCGCTACCGGGCTGCGCTACACCCCGCGGGAATCACGCATTATAAGAAAACTTTTGTTTCTTGCAAATTTTTCCGCGAAAAAAGTTCGACCGAAGAAAACTTGATTTTTCGGCGGTCAGAAATGCGTTGTCGGTTCAGGTAAAAAACACTGCCAAAGAACAGACAGGCGATCGCTCGTCGATACAATCTAGACGTATCGAAAAAGGATTGAGCCGTTGCGCTCTTAGAAAGTTATGACCGATATTTTGGAAAAGATTCTTGCTGTCAAAGCTCAAGAAGTTGAGTTGGCAAAGACTCAAGTCGAATTACCGGCGTTAAAGGATCGGGCACTTGCCCAATCGCCGGCCCGAGGCTTTGCTCAAGCTCTTCAACGCAAAATGAATGCCAATCGGCCTGCTGTGATTGCGGAAGTGAAAAAAGCCAGTCCGAGCAAAGGTGTGATTTGCGAAAATTTTCGTCCCATTGAAACGGGGCTTGATTACGAAGCGCATGGAGCAGCGTGTCTGTCGGTGTTGACGGACAGGGAATTTTTCATGGGGTCGAACGATACCTTTGTCGCCGTGCGCAAACACGTCAATATTCCGATGCTGCGCAAGGATTTTTTGATTGATGTCTACCAAGTATATGAGGCGCGTGCGATGGGGGCAGACGCCGTGTTGGTGATCATGCGGGCGGTTGGCGATGAAAAAGCGGCGGAATTGACGGCCTGTGCTGCAACGCTTGGAATGGACGTGCTTGTCGAAACGCACGACGAAGAAGAAATCGAGCGGGCTCTCAAACTTCCCGGAACGCCGATGATCGGCATTAACAACCGCAACCTTCGAACCTTTGAAACGAGCATTGAGCAAACTTTGAAACTGAAGCGACTGATTCCTCAGGATCGATTGTTTGTGACCGAAAGCGGAATTCGTACGCAAGAGGATGTGCAGCGTCTGCGTCATGCCGGTGTGGGCGCATTTTTGGTCGGTGAAGCCTTTATGCGGGAAATTTCGCCCGGGGCCGCACTGCAGGAGCTTTTTGGGGACTCATGATGCATCGATTTGCGATTGACTGTATTGCTGCGTCTTGGAAGGGCGAATTTGATGCCTTCTTTGCATCCGAAGCGGGCAAAGATCTATTGAGTTTCCTTCAGGAGCGACTGAAGGATGGAGCCGTGATTTATCCTCCGGATCCGTATCGGGTGTTTCGACTGACGCAACCCCAAGACGTGCGCGTTGTGATTTTGGGGCAGGACCCGTATCACGGACCGGGACAGGCGATGGGCATGGCTTTTTCTGTGCCCGCGCAGTTAAAGAAGCTTCCTCCGAGTCTCAAAAACATCTTTAAGGAAATCGCCCTTGAAGGAGAGGGAGAACATCCTGCCGTGGGTGACCTGACCGATTGGGTGCGACAGGGCGTGCTTTTGATGAATGCGACGCTCACTGTAGAAGACGGCGCACCGCAGTCTCATGCGGGCAAAGGTTGGGAAACGTTGACGGATCGCTTGATTGATCGCGTGCTAGAGGAGGCTCGTCCCACAGTCTTTATGTTGTGGGGCGCTTCGGCACAGAAAAAGAAGGAACGCATCCAAGCCAGAGCCAAGGCCGAGGTATTGGTTCTCTCAAGCAACCACCCTTCTCCGTTGTCGGCTCGTCGCCCGCCGGTTCCTTTTATCGGGTGCGGGCACTTTAAGGCGGCCAACGATTGGTTGCAGGCTCACGGGCGAGAACCGATTGCGTGGGTTTCCCAAGTGTTTTCTTTGGTCTAGCCGAAATTTGCTTTTTGCAACGTACGCGCTAAAAAAAGTGCACTTTTCCGGTGCAAAATCGGCGATAATTAGCGGATTCGTGGAAAAGCGGCCGCAGAACGTCTTTTACTGCTCAGCAGAGGCGTTCATGACTCAAACTGGGCGGCAGCGTCTGTGCGTGTTTAAGGATTACAAGGAAACAGCGAATGTCCTTTGATTTTGCTCCGGAAACCGGTTCAACCACTATTTTCAACGCCTGCATCAAGGTGATCGGTGTGGGCGGCGGCGGCGGAAATGCCGTCGAGCACATGATTGATAAAAAAGCTCAGGGCATCACCTTTATCGCTGCCAACACCGACCAACAGGCGCTCAATCGCTCCCGTGCCGATATTGTGATCCCGCTCGGCAAAACCGGTTTGGGTGCCGGTGCCAAGCCGGAAGTGGGTGCGGCGGCCGCTCTTGACGCTTCCGAACAGATCCGCGAATCTCTCGAAGGCACGCATTTGCTGTTCATCACGGCCGGTATGGGCGGCGGAACGGGTACCGGTGCGGCTCCCGTGATCGCCAAGATTGCCAAGGAACTCGGCATTCTGACGGTGGCTGTCGTCACCAAGCCCTTTGAATTTGAAGGCTCGCGCCGTATGCGTCAGGCTCAGGCCGGCATTGAAAATCTCAAGGAACAGGTCGACAGCCTGATCGTGATTCTCAACGACAAGCTCGAAGAGGAAGTGGGTGACAACGCCACGATGGTCGAGTGTTTTGCCGCTGCCGACGACGTGCTCTACAAGGCTTGTAACGGTATTGCCGAAATCATCCACACGCCGGGCCTGATCAACGTTGACTTTGAAGACTTGCGTACGGTGATGAGCGAACGCGGTACGGCCATGATGGGTACGGCAACGGCCGCCGGTCCCGATCGTGCCCGTGAAGCGGCCCAGCGTGCCATTGCCTGCCCGCTGCTTGAAGGTGCCAACCTGCAGGGCGCCCGCGGTCTGTTGGTGTACGTGACGGCTTCTGCCGATACGATGACGCAGGCCGAAGTGCGACAGGTGATGACCGTGATGAAGAATTTCGTGAGCAAGGACGCCATCCAGCTCATCGGCACGGCTTTTGACAATGAAATGGGAGAAGAGCTGCGCGTCACGGTGGTGGCAACCGGTCTGGATCGCCCGGCTTCCGATATGCAGCAGGCGCCTGCGACCGACACTGTCAACATCAACAACGTGATTCGATCCAATGCGACGCCGGCACAGCAACCTGCCGCTATGCCGCAGCAGCCGGTGGTGACGGCGCCTCCGCTGCACTCCGCCACGCCGCAACCTGCTTATGAACCGGCTCCGCAGCCGATGCGTCCGGCAACCGGTGTTTCCGAACCTGATGTCTGGGGCGGTTCTTCGGGCAGCAATGATCCTTTCTCGATGGCTAACGTTCCGTCTATTCTTCGCAACAAGTAATTAGTCGTCGGGCATGATCAAGCAGCGAACGATCAAACAGACGGCATCTGCCGTCGGCATCGGTCTACATTCCGGTCGCAAGGTCAAGCTCCTGATGCGACCGGCTCCGCCCGATACGGGTATTGTGTTTCGCCGCGTCGACATTACGCCGGCGGTGGATTTGCCGAGTCGAGCCGAAGCCGTCAACGATACGCGTTTGGCGACGACTTTGAACGAAGGCAAGGTCATCGTCTCCACGATTGAGCATCTGATGAGCGCGCTCAACGGCTTGGGTATTGATAACCTCATCGTTGAAGTGGATGCGCCGGAAATTCCGATCATGGACGGTTCCGGTGCGACTTTTGTCTATCTCATCCGTAGCGCCGGCATTTTGGAGCAGCCCGTGCCGCGCCGTTTTGTACGCGTGAAAAAGACGATCGAAGTGCGCGACGGCGACAAATGGGCGCGTCTGGAGCCGCACAACGGCATGGTTCTCGATTTTGCGATTGCTTTCGGTCATCCGGCGATTGACTCGACCGTGCAGCATGCCGTGGTGGATTTGGGGCTTGAAACCTACGAGCAAGCCGTCAGTCGTGCGCGCACTTTCGGCTTCGTGTCCGAAGTGGAGTTGCTCAGATCTATGGGACTTGCCAAGGGCGGCACGCTTGAAAACGCCATCGTGATGGATGAGTTCCGCGTGCTTAACGTGGGCGGACTTCGTTCCGACGACGAATTTGTGAAGCACAAGATTTTGGACGCGATGGGTGACCTTTACGTGCTGGGGCATCCGCTTCTGGCCCGATATGTCGCCTACAAATCGGGCCATGCGCTTAATAATCGCCTGTTGCGAGCGTTGCTGGCCGAACCCGACTCCTGGGAAATCACCGAAGTCCAAGCCGCGCAGCGTCCCTTTAAAGAAGACGAGGCGACGGCCACGATCTAAATCAATCTTCCCGGTTGGCTTTCTCAAGCGTTTTTGCAAGCGAAGCCAACGCATCCTTCAAAGCCGAGGGTTTCATACTCTCGGCTTTTTTGCGAATCAGTTCCACGCTTTTGTCGGAAGCCACGCGCGGGGCACCGAGAGCAAGATTTTCCCTCAGTTGAATCGAAGGCGTCGGAGGTTTGATGCGAAGGGTGATCGGGTCACGAAACCCAGCTTCTTCCAGAGCCATTTTCAGGCGCGGGAGCATCTGCCGCAGTTTGGCGTGCTGAGCGGTGTTTTTTACGAGGATCACGACTTCGCCGTTCTCGCGCCGAATGTTCTTGATGTCTGTGATGTCGAGCCCGACATTAACCGACTTGGCAGCCGTACGAAAGGCTCGCGCAATCCGACGAACGTCAAAAAGCTCTTGACCGAGTGTTTCCGACATGCTTCGGTCAAGACTGATTTGCGCAAAGGAGCGCGCATTGGCGCGTGTGATGCGGACGTTGTCAAACATAGAAACCAACGGCAGGCAGCCAAACAAACGAATAAACAAACACAGACGGTGTGCGCGTAGTCTACAGGCGGTTGCTTCAAAGCGCTGTGACGGAAAGAAAATGGCACAAATGTCGGAAAATTCCGAACCGAAAGGCATTGCTACAGTCGCTTATAATTACCGCCATTGTGCGAGCATGACATCGCAGGCGGTGTTGTGCCCATTTTTTGTACTGTCCACGAGGCTTTTGCTGACAGTGCACATTTAATCGGTTGATATATGTTTGATTCGTTTCTTACCAAGATTTTCGGCAGTCGCAACGACCGCTTGATTCGTCAATACCGCAAACGCTGCGCTCAGATCAATAAGCTTGAACCGGAAATTCAGGCGCTTACCGACGAGCAGCTTCGTGGCAAGACTGCTGAATTCCGTGAACGTCTGGATAAGGGTGAAACGCTTGACGCGCTGCTGCCCGAAGCATTTGCGGTCGTTCGCGAAGCCAGCCGCCGCGTGCTGGGTATGCGCCACTTCGACGTGCAGCTCATCGGCGGCATGGTTCTGAACGACGGCAAGATCGCCGAAATGCGTACCGGCGAAGGCAAGACGCTCACCGCAACGCTTGCGGTTTACCTCAACGCGCTTCCTGCCAAGGGTGTGCACGTGGTGACCGTCAACGACTACCTGGCAAGCCGTGACGCGGCCTGGATGGGACGCCTATACAACTTCCTCGGCATGACCGTGGGCACCATCCTTTCTCAGCAGGACACCGAATCGAAGAAGGCGGCTTATGCGGCCGACATCACCTATGGTACCAACAACGAATTCGGCTTTGACTATCTGCGCGACAACATGGAGTACGAAGTCGCCAACCGTCGTCAGCGCCCTCTGGCTTATGCGATTGTTGACGAAGTGGACTCGATTCTCATTGACGAAGCCCGCACGCCGTTGATCATTTCCGGTGCCGCTGACGACAACACGGACCTCTACAAGGCTGTGAACGAAATTCCGCCGTTGCTCACCCGCCAGGCCGAAGAAAAGGGGGAAGGCGACTACTGGGTTGATGAAAAGGCCCATCAGGTGTATCTCTCCGAAAAGGGGCACGAAAAGGTCGAAAAGATCCTGACGGAACGCGGTTTGATTGCCAATGGTTCGAGCTTGTACTCGCCGCAGAACATCATCCTGATGCACCATCTGAACGCATCGCTGCGTGCGCATACGCTCTTTTTCCGTGACCAGCAGTACGTTGTTCAGAACGGCGAAGTGGTTATCGTTGATGAATTCACGGGACGTCTGATGCCCGGCCGCCGCTGGTCGGACGGTCTGCACCAGGCTGTGGAAGCCAAGGAAGGCGTGGAAATCCGTCAGGAAAACCAGACGATGGCTTCCATCACGTTCCAGAACTACTTCCGTATGTACAAGAAGCTCGCGGGCATGACCGGTACGGCCGACACCGAAGCATACGAATTCCAGGACATCTACGGTCTGGAAACGGTGGTGATTCCCACCAATCGCCAGATGATCCGCGTCGATCAGCAGGACAAGGTGTTCCGTACGGAAAACGAAAAGTACGCGGCCATCATCGAGGACATCAAAGACTGCCAGAAGCGCGGTCAGCCCGTACTGGTGGGTACCACCTCGATTGAAAACTCCGAGCGCATTTCCAAGCTCCTTACGAAGGAAGGCATCGCACACAACGTTCTGAATGCCAAGCAGCATGAGCGCGAAGCCCAGGTGGTGTTGGAAGCCGGTCGTTTGGGAATGGTGACGATTGCCACCAACATGGCCGGCCGCGGTACCGACATTGTGCTGGGTGGCGGCATCAATCATCAGATCGACGCGATTCTGGCCAACGACGAAATGAGCGCCGAGGAAAAGCAAGCCAAGATTGATGCTCTGAAGGCCGAATGGAAGGTGCAGCACGATCAGGTTGTGGCTGCCGGCGGCTTGCGCATCATCGGTAGCGAACGTCACGAATCCCGCCGTATCGACAATCAGCTGCGCGGTCGTTCCGGCCGTCAGGGCGACCCGGGCAGTTCCGTTTTCTACCTGTCGATGGAAGACCAGCTGTTGCGCATCTTCGGCGGCGACCGCATGCGCGCCATTGCCGATCGTCTGAAGCTCGAAGAAGGCGTGGCCATTGAGAGCAAGATGCTCACGCGCATGATCGAAAGTGCCCAGCGCAAGGTCGAAGGCCGCAACTACGACATCCGTAAGCAGCTCTTGGAGTTTGACGACGTTCAGAACGATCAGCGTCGCGAAATTTATCGTTTGCGCAACGAGATTCTTGAAAGCTCCGACGTGAGCGAAATGATCAAGAATCTGCGCGACGGATACTTCACGGATCTCTTCCGCGCTCGCGTACCTGCCGAAACGGTGGAAGAACAGTGGGATCTCGACGGTCTGCTCGGTGACCTCAAGAACAATTGGGGTATCGACATCGATATGAAGGGCATGCTCGAAGCGAGCAATGACACCACCGATGAAGACTTGCTTAATAAGCTTCTTGAGTCCGCAGCCGCTATTGAAAAGGCTAAGGAAGATTTGGTCGGGCACGACGCCTGGGCCGGCTTCTGCCGCCATGTGCTGCTGCAGGTGCTCGACACCACATGGCGACAGCACATTACTGCGCTCGATGCACTGCGTCAGGGCATCTATCTGCGCGGTTACGCTCAGAAGCAGCCCAAGCAAGAATACAAGCGCGAAGCGTTTGCCATGTTCGAAACGCTGCTTGACACCGTGCGCGAAGGCGTTTGTCGTGTGCTTATGCATGTTCAAATCCAGTTGCCCGAAGAAGCTCAGCAGGCTGCTCAGGCAAGTCAAGAAGCCGGCGAATCGCGCCTTGCGGATGCTAACGCTCAGCACGACGAGGCTCAGGGGCTCGACTTCTCGCATGTCGGCCGTAACGATCCCTGCCCCTGTGGTTCCGGCAAGCGCTTTAAGGATTGCCACGGCAAACTGAAGTAATTCGGCATTTGCCTCTGGCCTCCAATCAAACTCCTGCGACGGTTCTTTGTTTTCCGCTGCAGGAGTTTTTTTCTGAGCGAAACTTGTCGAGAAAGCGTATTTGCAGACGTTGGAGACGGCGGCATAATTTAAAGATGCGCTCGCAAGCGGGGCACCTCGAACCATCGCTTGCTTCAGCGATAAAAAACAACGATACAAGGAGTGTTTTCAATGGCGGTCAATCTTTCGGCTCCGGATCCGAAAACGATTTTTCCTGTGGCAGGTGTAGAGCTCGGCACGACGATGGCTTCTATTCGCAAAGCCAATCGGCGCGACATGATGGTGATGCGATTTACCCCGGGTACGCACGCGGCAGGCGTCTTTACGCAGAATCGCTTTGCGGCGGCTCCCGTGCAGGTGTGTCGCGCTCATCAGGCCGTGACCAAAAATGTGCGCGGTCTTGTGGTGAATACGGGGATTGCAAACGCAGGGACGGGAGAAACGGGGCTTGCCGACGCCAAGGCAACGTGTGAGGCTTTGGCTCAACTTCTTGATTGCAAGGCCGAAGAGACACTTGTGTTTTCCACCGGAGTCATCATGGAGCCTTTGCCGATGGATCGACTTCTGGCAGGACTTCCCAAGGCGGTCGACAATCTTTCCCCAAACAATTGGATCGAGGCAGCGCAAGCCATCATGACTACCGACACCGTGCAAAAGGCGTTTTCAACGAAGGCGCTCATTGACGGTAAGCTCATTACGGTGACGGGCATCAGCAAGGGGTCGGGCATGATTGAGCCGCGCATGGCCACAATGCTGGGTTTTATTGCCACCGATGCGGGCGTGGCGCCGGACGTATTGGCCAAGGTCGCCAAGCGCGTAGCTGACGCGAGTTTTAACCGCATTACGGTTGACGGCGACACCAGCACAAACGACTCCTTCATCACGATTGCCACGGGGCAAAGCGAGCTTTCTATCGAAAGTGAGGACGATCCGCGTCTGGAAGCACTCGTTGGTGCGCTCACGATCGTCGGACAACATTTGGCGCAATCCATGATTCGTGACGGTGAAGGCGCCAGCAAGTTCATCACGATTCAGGTACAGGGCGCTCGTACGAAATCCGAAGCGTTGCAGGTCTGCTATGCCGTGGCTCACTCGCCGCTGGTCAAAACGGCGTTCTTTGCTTCCGACCCGAACCTCGGCCGCATTCTGGCGGCTGTCGGCAACGCCCGCGTGGAAGATCTGGATGCCAATAAAGTCAATCTGTGGCTCGATGAGGTGCAGGTAGCCCGCAACGGAGGTCGTGCAGCAGAGTACAAAGAAGAGGATGGCGTGCGCGTGATGGCCAAGCCGGAAATTACGGTGCGCATTGATTTGGGGCGCGGTTCGGCGCAAGAAACCGTGTGGACCACGGATCTTTCGCATGACTACGTGTCCATTAACGCCGATTACCGCAGCTAAAGCTATGTCTTCTGAAATTGATTTTGCCAAAGCCTTGGGACAGGGCGGCAACGAGGAGCTTGTGCGTCATCTTTTGATGCGCTTTTCGCAGTTGTTGCCTCCACTTGCCGAGGACTTCGATTGGACGGCGCCGGCATACCGTTGGGTCAAACGCGCGTATTTGGGCACAGAACTCGGACGTCTGGAGCCGGTGCACGCCTTTGCATCCGTCGATATTGACCGGTTGCTGTATGTTGAGCGCCAGAAAAATTTGCTTTTGGCCAACACAGAAGCTTTCGTAAAGGGGCTTCCCGCCAACAACGTCTTGTTGACGGGAGCTCGCGGTACCGGCAAAAGCTCTCTGATTCGCGGGTGCGCGTCGCGCTTTTTTGACCAAGGTCTTCGCCTGATTGAAGTCGGTAAAGAAGACTTACGTGATCTTTTTGAGATCGTGGAGGCACTAAGAGGCCGCAGCGAGCGATTTATTCTTTATTGCGACGATTTGTCCTTTGAATTGGGCGAAAGCGGCTATAAAGCGCTTAAAGCGGCACTTGACGGTTCGGTTGCGACCGGCGGCAGTCGGATTCTGGTCTATGCGACCAGCAACCGTCGTCATTTGATGCCGGAACCCGCAAGCGACAATCTCACTTCCAAACTGGACGAAAACGGGGATTTACATCCGGGTGAGGTGCTGGAAGAGAAACTCTCTTTGGCCGAACGCTTCGGATTGTGGTTGTCCTTCTATCCCTTTACGCAAGCCGAGTATTTGCAGGTACTGGATCGGGCCTTTGAGGTCTATCCTGTGCCCGAAGCGGTTCGAACCTCTGAAGAATTGCGCCTTGAAGCGTTGCAGTGGGCAATCGAGCGAGGGGGCCGCAGCGGTCGCGTCGCGATGCAGTTTGCCAAGCTTGTCAGTGCTCGCGAAGCGCTCAAAGGCTAGAGAATCATGCGAGAAGTGACCGAAGTTGCCGTTGGCGTACTGATTGACAAAGAGGGGCGTTTTCTGATGGCAAGTCGCCCGCAGGGAAAACCTTATGCGGGCTGGTGGGAGTTTCCGGGCGGAAAGCTTGAAGTCGGTGAAACGGTGCTTGAGGCGTTGCGGCGCGAGTATGCCGAAGAACTTGGCGTTACGGTAAAAATTGCTAGCCCGTGGTTTGTATTTGAGCGCGAATATCCTCACGCCTACGTGAGACTGCATTTCTGCCGCATCACCGATTGGGAAGGTGTACCGCAGTCCCGAGAAGGTCAAACTTTTTTGTGGTTTGAAAGTCTTAAGCAGGCACAAGCCGAAAAGTTGTTGCCGATGTGTTCGCTTGTGATCGAACGATTGATGTTGCCCGACCGAGTCGCACTAGTGAAGACGCCGTTGTCGGATGTGACGGAGGCAGACTTCAAAGGAAGCGGAGCAAAAGCAATTTTGGCGTCTTCATTTGTGCCGGAAAAAGAGGCTTTGGCAAAACGACTCGGTGTACCGATGATCGTGTGCCAACAATGGTTTGAGCGGTCAGAGGATGTCATAGCAACGGAGTTGCAGGAGTGGTTGGTGGGAGCATTGGAGCCGACGGCAGACGCCGAAGCGATTTTAAAGACCGCTCAACAACGGTTACCCTTGTACGTAGCCGCTCGAGAAACGGGGGAGGAAAACGAAAGTTTGATGCAACTGGGCGCACAAGGCGTCTACGTAGTCATTTGAATGAGAAAGGAAAGGGACAAGAAATGATGGTGAAGTGCCCGACGTGCAAGAAACTGCACGAGTACGACATGAACAGCCCCTGGCGTCCGTTCTGCTCGGAACGGTGCAAACTCATTGATCTGGGAGCATGGGCGAGCGGCGACTACGTGATTCGCGGCGAGCCGGGATCGGCCGATCCGGACTTGATCGTCGAGCAGCTCGAAAAGATGCAAAAAGAGCAGGAAGAAAACGAACGCAAGAAGAAGTAGAAAACTTGCTTGGTATTTCTTCAAAGAACAGCACGGACCGCACTAGAAAATGCAACGGACCGTGCTGTTTTTATCTACTACACTACAGCTTAGGAGGCAAGCTCGCCCTCGGCCATCTTCAAGTAAAACTTGTGAAGGCCTTTCACTTTTTCTTCAAGGTCTTCCAGCGTGCCGCTGTTGTCGATTAGGTCGTCGGCGGCCGCAATGCGCTTGTCGCGGGAAATCTGTGTCTCAATGATGGCACGAGCTTGTTCTTCACCGAGGTGGCGGTCATAGACAAGTCGGTTGATTTGTTCTTCTTCGCTGACGTCAACCACCAGCACACGTTTGACGGCGTCGGCCCAACGCCCGCTCTCAAGGAGCAACGGCACCGAAAGAATGACATAGGGTGCCTTGACTGCTTTGAGTTGCTCGAAGATCTCGCGCTTGATCATGGGATGCAGGATTCCTTCGAGTTTTTCCTTGGCGTGCGGATCGGAGAAAACGATTTCTCGCATCAGATCACGCTTCATCCCCTGAGTACCGATCATGTCGGCACCGAAGGCGACAGCAATTTCCGGAAGAGCCTTGCCGCCGGGACCCGTGAGCTCGCGACTGATTTCATCGGCGTCAATCACCGGTACGCCCAAGGAGCGAAAAACATCTGTCGCAGCAGTTTTACCGCAGGCGATGCCGCCTGTCATTCCAATGATCATTGTCATACCGGATCCTCTTTTGTCCTCGTATTTTGCAACTGAGTGAGTTCTATCAGCTGGTCATTGCACCTGTTGAGTCAACTATGCTCTAATTTTAGGCGGTAGGAACAAGCGATGGAGTCATCTGTCAGCACTAAGATGCTGAGCGTCCCCTTACTCCTCTACGCCACAAGCATTGTGCTGATTGGTATTCTATGGAAGTACATGTCTGTTTAATTATGTTCTTTAATTATTTCTGCAAAATTGTTCTAACCTTTATATAAGTAAAAGGTACTTTTTTAAAAATTAAGTATTGGAGATACAAATGAGAATTGGGGATATTGTTATTTCAGAATCGTCTCCTCTGGTTATTCCCGAAATTGGAATTAATCATGGTGGAGATATTAATGTTGCTAAGGCAATGGTGAGAGCTGCAGCTCGAGCAGGAGCACACATAGTAAAACATCAAACGCATATAGTTGAAGATGAAATGTGCCAAGCTGCGAAAAAAGTTGTGCCTGGAAATTCTGAAAAATCAATTTACGAAATCATGAAAGAGTGTTCTCTTAATGAAAAGGACGAACGAGAGATGATGGAGTACTGCGAAGACTTAGGAATGGTTTTCCTTAGTACACCTTTTTCTCGAGCAGCAGCAGATAGATTAGCGAGATTCAATGTTCAAGCATTCAAAATCGGGTCTGGAGAGCTGAATAATTACCCTTTGATTGATCATGTGGCACAGGTTGGAAAGCCGATGATAATTTCTACTGGAATGAATGACATTGAGGCTATTAAAAGGGCGGTGGATATAGTAGAAAAAAGAGGAGTTCCTTATGCCTTAATGCATACCACAAATTTATATCCGACCAAGCCCGAGCAAGTTCGGCTTGGTGCAATGTTAGAACTGAAGAACGCGTTTCCAAATTGTCCTGTTGGATTGTCCGATCATACAGTAAATAATCTAGCGGCATATGGAGCGCTCAGTCTTGGAGCTCAACTTGTTGAAAGACATTTCACAGATACAAAAGAAAGAATTGGTCCTGATATAGTATGTTCGATGGATGAAGAAGATTTAAGAAGGCTAATCGAAGCGGCAAAGGATATTCCAAAGATGCTAGGAGGACATAAGGATGCGTTAAAAGAAGAACAAGTCACAATAAATTTTGCTTATGCATCAGTTGTTACTATTAAGGCAATTAAAAAAAATGAAAAATTCTCCCGTGATAATCTTTGGGTAAAGCGTCCGGGGACTGGAGACTTTTTAGCGAAAGATTATGAGTCTTTGTTAGGGAAAACTGCTTCGATGGATATTCCAGAAGATGTTATGTTGGAAAAGATGATGGTGTTTTAAAAAATGAAAAACAAGAAAATTCTTTTTATAACAGGTACTCGAGCTGACTATGGCAAAATAAAAACGCTTATGTCTGCAGTAGAAAAAAAGGAAGGATTTGAGCTTTTTGTTTTTGTAACTGGAATGCATTTGTCACAACTTCACGGGAGTACATATTTAGGGGTAGAAAAAGATGGGTGGAAAAACGTACAAGTTGATTTTGCATCCTCTTCACATGAAGATGGAATGGCGCAGCGTTTAGCATCGATCACTTCAAGTTTGTCGAATTATATTAGAGCCCTAAGACCTGATCTTACTGTAATCCATGGTGATCGAATTGAAGCCTTGTCAGGAGCTATATCTTCGGTGCTTCAGAATGTACGTACGGCTCATATTGAAGGTGGTGAAGTATCAGGGACAATTGATGAATCCATAAGACATGCTATAACGAAATTAGCTCATGAACATTTTGTCTCTTCTACGATGGCAAAAGAAAGAATTATAAAGCTCGGAGAAGAGGAATCGAGAGTTCATGTAATAGGGTCACCAGATATTGATGTTATGATGAGTGATTCGTTACCAACACTTGAGGAGGTAAGAAGATACTACGAAATTCCATTTGATGAGTTTTTTATTGCAACATTGCACCCTGTAACTACTGATTTGTTTTCTTTAAAAAGAAACGCTGATGTCTTTGTCGAATCTCTGATGGAATCGAGAAAAAAAGGGGTTGTGATATATCCAAACAATGACCTAGGTCATGAAATTATTCTTTCTGCTTTTGCTCCGTTATTTGACAGTAAAAAATTTCTTTTGTTCCCATCAATTCGGTTTGAGTATTTTTTAACTTTACTAAAGAATTGTGAATTTATTATAGGGAATTCAAGTGCAGGAATACGTGAAGCAGGGATATATGGAGTGCCTGCAATTGACGTTGGCGACAGACAAAGTGGTCGATTTGACTTAAACGTGATGACTAACTTGCAGCATGTAGAGTTTGATCAGACTCAAATATTAGAGGCAATCGAACGGGTTGGCGATCATCGTAATGCTTCCATGTTTTTTGGGGATGGGAATTCAGCTCAGCGGTTTATATCTGTTCTGGAATCAGATTCATTTTGGCGTCGCTCAATTCAAAAGCGTATAACATATTAAGAGGTTAGAGAAATGAATATTATTGCAATAATTCCTGCTCGTGGTGGAAGTAAAGGGATTCCTCAAAAAAATATTATTGATCTTGGAGGGTTACCATTATTGGCTTGGAGTATTCGTGTTGCTAGAGCTGCTAAAGTTTTAGATGAAGTATATGTTAGTACTGATGACGACGAAATTGCTAAAATTGCAAAAGAATATGGAGCTCGAGTTCCTTTTCTTAGACCTAAAGAGCTAGCAACAGATAAGGCAACAACGGTAGATGCAATTTCTCATTTTATTCTTAAATTAAAAATGGAGAATAATTGTCCGGACATAGTTGTTTTATTGCAGCCCACTCAGCCATTTAGGTCCGTCGAAACAATTATTAAAGCTATTGAAGCTTACAAATTGACAGGGAGCGGTGTTGTATCAGTATCAAGAGTAGCAGAACATCCTGTATTGATGCGTTATTTCGATAAAAGTACAAGTGTATTAACAAGATTGTTAGGAAATGTCAATAGCACAGTTCGTAGACAGGACTTTTCTGACGTTTACCGTGTTAATGGTGCTGTATATGTTAACTCTGTTGAAGATTATTTGCAGAAGAAGAGTTTAAATGATAATCCTATAGGAGTGATAACGACAGAGTTGGAGGGTGTAGATATTGATACATTAGACGATCTAGACTATGCTAGATTTCTTATACAGCATAAGAAGCTCGTCATTCCCAGCTAATTGATTCCTAAAGTTTCATAGTGCTGATCAGTGGTAAATCAACAGGATAATATTGTAGGATTTTTGTGGGTAAGAAGTGGCATCAGGTTTGTAGCTGGTGCTTTTTTATCACAGGATTTTATTGTATCATGTCTGAGTCATTAGCGTTTGATAGATAATGGACAAATAGATACTGAATTATTCTATTATAAAATGATAATTTTGTTTGAAGGAAAACTTTATTAAAATGTGATCAGACTATAGATATAATATAAGTTATTATAAATTTAGTTTATATGCGCGCAATTTCAAGGAAAGGACGTGTAAATAATATAATAAATTAAAAGATAGGGATATGATAGTATTTCAGTTAGGACAGTTGCTACGAATTTTATTCGTATAAATTGCGTTACGTTTCTCAAAAATAGGTAGCAAGCGTCTTTGCAATTTAGACCATTGCCGGTTTATTTTTTGCTTTGCAAAGAAGTTAATATAGCGATAATAGGGTATTAACTCTGTAGTGCCAAATCCATCGATGATTACAAGTTTGGAAATAGTACCTTTTTCTACATATAGAATGTTCCAAGGATGCAAATCACTACAAACAATATGCTGAGAGAGCATTTCTGTTTTTAGTTGATTAAGAAGATTGAAAATTAAGTTTTCAGTATTGTTTAAGTTAAGAATGTAGTCTTCTAAGAAGCACGAAAAATCATAAATTCCCCCCTGCTCTTTCGACAAGTAACATTCTTGCTCGAATCCAATGAAGTTGTTGACAGTAAAGGCTCCATAAAAAGTTGGGATACATGAGAATTTGTGTTTTTTTGGAAGACTGGAAAAATATTTAATTTCTCGAATTGTTTGAGAGCAGTTATTCTTATTGCTTATTTTAATGCACTTTGAAGGATCAGTACGATGCAAATAACATTTTTTTTCTGATCCTTCAGAAATAAATTTTCCTTTTATATCAAAAAATTGGCTTTGGCTAATTGTTCTGATCATGTTGTGCTGTAATGTCTGATGGTAATGTTTAACATTTTATAAGAAAATCTTAAAAAGTTTACTTATGGGGGTGTCATGGGTATGATCGCGATGGATTATACTCATAATCCTTTCCTTAGAGTTCTATCTGCAATTTGTTTTGCCTTTTTGCTTAATGAGTTAAAGAGATTTGCTTCTTTGCTGAAAATGTCTTTTAATTTCTTGTTTCCGAAATACGTCTTTAAAAATAACAGATAATCTCTGCTAGTAAGCCCAATGTTTTGCACTGAATAATAAAGGGCAATAATGTCCTTATTTCGCCAACGCTCGGGAACAGATCTTCTTATTTGGGCTCGATGTAAATCGATTACAAATATATTTGGTTTCTTTTCGTTATTGTAGGGGAGTTTTAGTAAAAAATGACAAATATAACAATCTCGATGATTGATGCCATTTTCGTGCATTTTCCGTACTATTGAAGCAACGGCTGTGATAATTGACCGCTTTGTAGAGTATGGAGGTGGAGTTTTTGTCCAACACTTACAAAAATCCTCTAAACTTATTGCAGGATTTAAATCCCTAGTGATTATAAAAGATTTTCGAGTAAAGGGATTCATTCCCTTTTCACCAAAAGCGGCCACATCCATTGTAGGCACGTCAATTTCGTGTAAACGCTGAATTGCTTTATATTCAGTACATGCCCCCCATGTTGGTAATCGCAAGCAAAAAATATTTTTGAGAAATTCCTTAACTGTTGTGCCTTCATGAATTTTTATATAAAAACTTTGTCCATTGAATAAAAAATTCAAGGTTTGGCGAGTGTCAATTTTTCTATAGATTTGACCTTTGATTAACTGAATTTGTGAAAATGGATCTTTGTTTTCCCATGCCGTCTTAAAGGGCTCTTCTAAAAAACGCATTTTGTTTCATCTCATTTGTGTTTTTTCAGAGGTAGATGCTGTTATCTATTTGTAGCGTGACTAAGTGATTAAATTAATGTTATTGAACTTCTTATTTAAATTTTCAAAAAAACATTGAATTGATTTGTCAGATACATTGTTTGTTAGATGCAAAAATTTTGGATAATAGATATTTATATTTGAGGATATATTTTTTATAAATGTTTCATCAAACATAAGTAGCCAGTAACAGGCTGCGGTTGAATATATTGTATATATTTCAAGATTTTCATGGTGATATTGTAATAGTTCTACTTCAAATGGTGTATTTGTTGAAACTACTGTGTAACTTTTTTTTAGGTAACGAAGTAGATTTGGCGAAGAACCTGGATGAGCTCTAAGGACAAGTTTTGAATGAGATCTTGCTTGGGCATCTTGTATTATGAGCTGACGAGTCTTAAATTTGAGGCATTCTATACGCGAATTTGATGAGAAATAGGAAATCCATCCAAATGGTCGTTTCCCAAGTGGTTGATCAAAGAAAATGCAAGAAGAAACTTTTTCCGCTTGATAAATTGGAAATAATTGGGTTATCCATGTGATTAATCGATGACGAACTGGTGTTATTTTTGGTAATTTAATAATACTGGGTTTCTGATCGCCAAAATCAGCTAAATCAGGCTCGTATAAGTATACAAAATCTGGGCGACATTCAAGAGATCTGCGTGTGTAACTTCTAATGCCTTCGTCAATGAGATGTCGTGTACATCGCTTATTTGTTAATTGTATAAGCGAATTTGGTTTTGTGTGAAAATATATGTCGTCAGCATCTTGAAGTGCTTTGTATGCCTCTGGAAAAATGTTTTGAAAGTTGTCGTAATATTTGGTTCCAAGGGAGTGTTTTACATAATTTGAAAAATATGTTTTTGTACTAATAAAAGTTTGAAAATGTGGTGACTGAAGCCAATGCTTTAAGGATGGCCAGTGTGTTGGAATAACAAAAATTCGGTCGAAAATTTGCAGTGATTTGATCGCAGTATATATGTTTGGATTTATTAGTCGATCAGATAAAATGCAAGTGAGTTGATTGAGTTGGTCTAACTTGTGACTGTCTATAATATTTAAAAAGGCTATTAATTGCAGTGGCGTTCCTGCGTAAAATATGATTTTTCTCATCTTTTCTTTAATTGGCTGATCGAATTCTTTCTAGGAAATCGTTAATAACAGTTTCAAAATGAATAGTTAATTCGGATATAGGTTTTTGTTTAGCAAAAAAAGTTTGCTTTATAGACTTGTCTATAACGATACTGTTTTTTGATAGGGGAGCCCATGTTTCACTTAGTAAATGATTTCCGAAATAATCATAGTCGTTTTCGCAAAAGATAGCGAGAACTGGTACATTTTGAGAACTTCCTAAATGTACAATCGATGTGTCGGGGGTAATTACGGCTTTTGCATTCTGTATAATTGCTGCCAATTCAAAATATGTTATTTTGGGGATCGGTAACAAATATTTTTGGTGTTTTTTGAAGTGCTTGATAATGTTGAAATTGGGTGAATAGTATAATATAGGTATTTGTTTTCCCAATAAGTGGGTTACAATTGATATGATTTGTTGCTCTGAAAATTGTCTATCTTTTTGTGCACCAGTGGTATTTAAATATATGAAGTTTTTTTGTTTTAAATTGACGGATTTCAAAAAATTACAAGCTCGAATTATGTGCGTTTTTTCTAAAGGTAGTATTGGTTTTACTATGTTTCCCGTTGTTCCTGTTAATTCATTCAAGATATAGCCATATCTCATTGAGATATGAGGTATTTGGGAGAAGTCTATATATTGGTCATAAAGTTTTAGGTTGGCTAAAACGTCAGAACAGGTGTAAGTATAACAATCAAGATCTTTTGTGAAGTTAATTTCGTGTTCGTAGTTGGTGTCGCGCCCTATGCCTCTGCCGAATATCCAATTGAGATCTAGTAGGCAGTCGGCTTTAATATCTTGTTTGGTGTTATAGGAATAGAGGTTCAATATATTGCAGTTTTTTATATTGGTTCCATGAAGTCTGTTGACTAGGCTTGAGTTTGTTGCAATTGTGACTTCAATTTCGTATTTGGCAAATTCCGTTAGCAATCCGCAAAAATAAATAAAGTCACCCCATCCTGGAAGGGTGTAAATTATTACGAGATGTTTTATATGAGATGGTTTTGTATGGTGCCGTTTGGATTTTATATCGAATTTTAATAGGCGATTTGCTTTTCGTAATGCTAATCTCGAGCGATTTAGTCTTTTTAAATAATTTATGAAGCGAATTATGACAGAGGTAATTTTCATATGCGCATCATGTAGGATGGTGACATGTAATTTGTCTTTTGGGGTGGAGAATTAATTCGAGAATGGGTTCTCATTGTAGTATGATATCGGCAGCTTTAGTTGGAAGTGAATACATATCATGAGAGTCTGCCCATTTTTTTGCATTTACTGAATATTTTTTCTTTTCTGAGTTTGTAATGTATTTTTTGAGTTCAAGATTGAATCTTGTTTGATCGAATGGAGTTTGCAAAACTATGCCTGAGTTTGCTGATTTAACATAAGTAGAATAGCCGCATTCTTGAGTAACAATTTCTGGAAGACCACCAACTAATGCTTCCAAAATTACTATTCCAGCAGTTTCAGAGCGAGCTGGGTGTAGCAATAAATCCGCACAGGCTATAAATTTTGGTATGTCGTCTCGTCCCTGAAAGAAATGGACTAAATGACTTACTTTTTTCTTTTGGGCAAGCTTCAGGAATTGAGCTTGATTATCTTGGCCAATCACAATTAAATGGGTTTGTTCCCTTTCATTGGAAGGAAGAGAGCTCAAAGCTTCTATTGATCTATCTACTCCTTTCCTATGAAAGGCAGAACCGACTTGCAATAGAATTGTTTTGCAATTGCTAATTTTTAATTCATTGCACAGTTGAGTTTTATTGCATTTGGGCAAATTATTATATTTTCTATCCTTTGAGATGCCAGGGGGGAGAAGGTGAAATCGTTGGGATTGGGTCTTGTAATGCGTCTGATAGTCAAGGATTTGTTGTTCGGTTAATGCAAGAATTTTTGTTGAGCTTGATGGTTCGAATACAAATCTTTCATAATTGCAGTAGTGACGATATCTTGCAGTTAATCGGTAAAATATTCCCTTTTTCTCTAAGAGAGTTTTTTGCATATAACAAACGTCTGCAGCATAATAGTAATCTAAACCAGGCATTTTGTTAAAGCCAACAATTTTGTCGACCGGGTGTTTGTCAAGATGTTTTTTTACCCATTCGTAGTATCTTTCATTGGCATTATGATTGGAAAATGCACGTACGGGAACTTCAATAATGTCAAATTCGCCGGGTTTGTCGCCTTGCCATGATCGTGTGTACACACGGATTTGATGACCGCGCTTATACAATTCTTTCCCAATTGCTAAGAAGTCTCGCTGGAGACCGCCATACGGAAAATACTTAAAAAGACAAAGAGCAATCAACATAGCTACTGGTATGTGAAATTTTTTTAGAAATTGGCAGACGGATAGAACCTAGAAAGAGCTCTGCGAATGACTGGATCAAAGTACTTGGAGATCTCGGAGGCCGTGATGTTTTCATCAGTCAGAATGGCATCAACATTGGCTCTCCAGTGTTCTGGATATTCGCTTTCTGCCCAGTTGCCTCGGCCCCGACCGAAATGAGCTACCGCAAGATAAAGAAGAGTTGCTTCAACAAAGAACTTTTTAAGTGCTTGATCAGACCAGGTAACCACTGTACCTTCAATTCCCTTTTTGTGGTTATAAGCAACTGCAAGTCCTGCACCACCAAGAGCGCCGACAACGGTGCCGATCAATGTTCCTAGGCCTAGAGAAAGACCTCCTGTTGCAAGGTCGCTCGCTAGCCCTCCTGCCGCACCGGTTCCAATCGCTCCTGCTACGGCGGCTGGCGCTGGCGGTACCGAGCTTGTGACTTTCCAGTCCGTTTGCATACGACGAAGCAGTTCCTTTCGGACACCTTTACCCTTTAGTGAATTGACGGCAATAAGCTTGTCCGTCAAAGCACAGAACTCATCTGCAGCGCGAGCTGACAGGGCTGTCTGAGCAGCCCCTAGCGGGTCATGGATGGTTTCGTTTTTAAATAGGCCAAGACGTTTGCCGAGGAACTTGATCTGATCCATGACCGAAGAGCTTTCCGCAACTTCGCGATCGTTGGCGAGTTTCTCAAGGTAGTGAGTTAAGGCCTGAATACTTGAGTTATAAGCAGCCCGACGCTGTCTTGACCAAACTTCCCTGAGTGCTTCAAGAGTGCTTTGTTGCTCTTCTGGCAAAGCCTTGGAGATTGCGTCAAAGAGTGCGAATTCTTGAACCCAACAGCGAGCAAATGCGTCCATTGAAAGGACAGAACTGACAATAGGGTAAGCGGCCATCGCCTGCTTCCAACGATCCACGTCAGCTTGTTCTGCTTCCGGTTGTTTCGGTTGACCGATTTGATTGAGTAGCACAATGACCGGCTTCCCGATCCACTCGAGGATGCGCATTTCTGCGCTCACATAGGGAGCGGAATCGGGAAGTTCGGTGGCATTCACAAGGTAGAGAACCAGGCTTGACGTTTCTTTGACATGCTTGAGCGCCTTTTGATTCAGCCAAAGCGACTTGTTGGCCATGCGATCCCAAACTTCGGACAAGAACCAACCGACAGGATTGGCTCTGCCTTCGAGTCGTTTCGCAAGTGCCACAGAGTTGCCAAAGCCCGGTGTATCCCACAAGACGAGTTCACAGCCTTCGGCATTGCGCGCCAGCACATAGTCGTCAGTCGTTTCCGTAACGTGAGCACGATCTGCGACTTCGCCAATATCTCGAGACAGCAGTGTGCGAGCTAACGTCGTCTTACCGATATTGGTATGACTGACCAGGCTCAAATGGATTCGCAACGGATCATTGCTCATTGTTGTTTTCCTTCTTGTCAGTCACGATTATTTGGTTGGAAGAAACGCGCGGAGCGGCCCAAGCACGGAGCGCCTTGATAGTTGTCAGTTGAGACTCCGAGGTACCGTCCAGATCAAACAGTTTGATCTGATGTAACTTACTCATGGCGAGCCAACTATCCTTACGCTCTTGGATACGAGAAGGTGTTGCGGCAAATCTTTGGGCAAACTCTTTCATGTCGAGAATTGCGGCAAAAACAGCAGAACCTTTCGTTTCATAGGCTTCGCGCAAGCGTTCAATGACGGCGCCGTGGACATCTTCCTCGGGTGTTTCAATGCCGTCCAACCATAGAAGAACAATTGGCTTTCTGGGGCCTTCTGCGATTGACGGAACTGTCGATTCTTCATCGTCAAAGTCAATGCTCTTGACCGTCGAGTCTTCAGCATTGCCCCAGTGCTTGCACAGAGTAGAGGCTGTCTGATCTCTTAACGGGCGGTTGGCAGTCGATGTGACAATCATCAAGTTGCCAAGAACCGCATCCTGAGCACACTGAACGAGAATGTTCTCGTAGTAGGGCGAATCGATGGACAGCGCTGTCTGCGTTTTAAAGCGTCGCATACGCCATGTGTCAAACATGGCAAAAAACAGACGGGGAACGATGACGGTAACGCCCATCAGGATCATCATCCGAATGAGCCAGGGAGCAGCCGTGATCGGTGCTTCCAAATACGGCAGACGATCAGCCCTCATGTCCACGATTTGCGCGAGATCAGGCATAGAAGACATGGGGCCCACTGCAGGAATCAGTCCGTAGGTGTGATCAATGAACGCTTTGACGCTTTCGGGACTCTCGGCAAGCCATGTACTTTCCCATCCGGCCCAATAAGACGTGCCGAAGCCGCGTACAAGCAAACTCACGATGATGCCCAGGGCAAAGAAAACAGCGGCGAAATGCAGAGTCCGGGCAACATTCATGCGAATCAATGGAGCCACAAATGACGACCACTCACTGTAGAAGTGCGACTTGAATCCTGTTCGTCTTAGCGTGCCGTAACTTGTTTTTTGGACGAAGGCACCGAGACTGCTGCGCAATGGCAAAGCGAAACGATTGGTTCCGGTTCCCACCAAACCGATAGCGCAACAAAAGAGGGCGAAATAGACAACCAGATTCCAGAGAATCACGCCCCAGTAAGGAGGAGAGAGCAGGTTGACGATGTGCTCGGGACTTGCGATACGATCCGTCAGAGCGCCGAGAACGAAGGCCAACAAAACGAAAAGTGGCGAAAAAAACTGGGGCAAACGAGCCTTGGTGCTCACTGTTGTACTGATGCCTCGCTCAGAGACAGTTCTCAAAACAACCTTGGCTCGTTCCGTCAGTAGCTTAGCGGTGTCGGCCGATTCGCCTACGGTGTGAGCGGCGCGAAGACTTGCAGCTTCGGAATCGGCTGAGGACCAATGGATGTGCGAGTCGTTAGACTCTTCAATAGCCTTGGCGAGCAAAACAAGCTTGGCTTGCTGTAGCGTCAGTCGAACCGACATTCGTTTGTTTTGGGCCATGGCAGTGCGAAATCCTGTGTGATCTGTTTAAACCCCTATTTTAGGTGAGAGTGCTTAGGTGCGCTTTAGGAGCGAGCCGATTGAACAGCTCGAGCCAATTCTTTTGTGGCTTCACCGGGATTTGCTTGTCCGCAAATAGCAGAGACAACGGCAACGCCGTCCGCACCGGAACGAATCAAGTCTCCGACAATCGGGACCTTGACACTGCCGATTGCAACAACAGGGCACGGTTTTCGTGAAGCTAATGCTGCAAAGCCGTCTAGTCCGAGAGCGGCACTGGCGTCTGGTTTCGTACTGGTCGAGAAAATCGGTCCGATACCAAGATGATCAACCAAGCGAATATCGACTGCGGAAAGTTCTTGTGTATTGGAAACGGATAGCCCCAGTATTTTTTCGTTGCCGATGATGGCTCTGGCATCGAGAGGCGACAGATCGTCCTGTCCAACGTGCAATCCTTCTGCACCAACCGCCAGGCAGACATCTGCATGGTCGTTGATGATGAGAGGAACGTTAAAGTCGGCTAAGACTGACTTCAATGCTCGCCCGCATTCCACAAGAGCTTTTTTTTTCCAGTGCGGCGCCCGTAACTGCACGCAGGTGGCGCCGTTTTGCACAGCAGCGCGTGTGGTCTCAATCATGCCTTGAGCACCACCGCACAAGTCGGGATCGAGTACCAAATAAACGGAAAGATCGATGGGGTGTCGCATTAATAGAAGTCCTTGGCTTGGAGCAGATTCAACGCATCTATGTAAGCAACGGCAAAGCTACCCGGGCCGCGGGCAACGCCGGCGGCTTGCTGAGCGGCACGCTTGGCGAGCGCACAGGCTGAAATAACAGCTTCAAGCGGATGTTCGGTTTGCGCAACGAAGGCAGCCACCATGGCCGAAAGGGAGCAACCGGTGCCGACCACAAGCGTTGCCTTAATCGAGCCACCGGTGCAGGAAAGTATTTCTTTGCCGTCGGTTGCGTAGTCGGTTTTACCGGTGACGCAAACAATGGTGTTGTATTCGCGAGCAAGTTTGACGGCGGCTTCAAGAGCGGCGTCGCTTGAGTCGGTACTGTCGACTCCTTTTCCACCCTTACCTAAACCTGCAAGAGCCATGATTTCAGAGGCGTTTCCACGAATAACGGTCGGCTGCAGGGCCAAAAGCCCCATGATCATTTTGTCGCGCCAGGGAATGACACCGGCGGCTACCGGATCAAGCACCCATGGAACGTTGTGACGGACCGCACTTTTAGCCGCCAGATGCATGGCTTCCAAAGATTCGGGACGAGGCGTTCCGACATTGACGAGCAGGGCAGAAGAGATCGCCGCAAAATGAGCAGCTTCTTCACAAGCAACCACCATGGCGGGCGAGGCCCCCATCGCAAGCAGTACATTAGCCGTGATTTCCTGCACGACGTCGTTGGTAATACAGTGCACAAGCGGAGCTACTTCCTTGACATGGAAAAGATGCGTGGCAATAGTTTCGGGCTCAACAGCACGGACAAGAGGCAAAGGAATTTCAGACATAAAGCGGAAAAAACGGTTAAAAAATCAAAGGGAATTAATGGCACGAGTGAGCATATAGCCAGCAAGAACCAGAAGCATGCAGGCAAAAATGCGCTTTAGAGGTTTTGTATCGATGCTATGGGCGACCTTGGCGCCGAAGGGGGCAGTGAAGATGCTTGCCGCCGCAACGGACAACAATGCAGGCAGATGAATGTATCCCAGCATCATGGGAAATTGAGGTAAGCCCGGTTCACTCCAACCCGTGATGATGTAACCGAGTGTCCCGGCTGCTGCAATGGGAAAGCCCAGTGCAGCCGATGTGCCTACGGCGTTATGCATCTTGACGTTGCACCAAACCATGAAGGGAACGGAAATAAAACCGCCTCCGGCGCCGACTAACGCAGAGATGACGCCGATGCTGGTGCCGGCTCCAAACATCCCTACCATGCCAGGTAGCGTTCGTTTGGGCTGAGGCTTGGAGTTGATGAACATTTTGATGGCAGAAAACCCAACAAAACAGACAAAGACAAGAGAAATCCAGAAAGTCGGCAGAAGGCTGGATATTTTTGCCCCTAAGAGGGCGCCGACCAAAATGCCGGGAGCCACTGCCGCGACAACATTCCAGAGCACGGCTCCGCGTTTGTGGTGAGCCCGCACGGACGAAAGCGACGTAAACATGATGGTGGCCAGAGATGTTGCAATTGCAGTATGAACAATTGCTGTATCGGGCACGCCCACGTAAACCAGCAACATGGTCATAAACGGCGTAAGCACCATGCCACCACCGATACCCAGAAGACCTGCCAGAAAGCCCGTACAGGCGCCTAAACATAGCAGGGCTACAACAATTTCCCAAGACATGAACACACTTCCCGCAGAATTGCTGATTTGCGGCTACATGATACCTGCGCAAAAGGTGCTTGATGGGAGAGAAGGGAGAGAAAAAAAGAGAAGACCCTGTGGTTTCCGGCTACGTTACCTGAACCGAAAGGTCAGGGTGGCCGCGGCTGGAGCGGAAAACGGAGCGGACAACGCGTGCCCGCTGCACTATCGGCTCTCGAGTTAAACGGCCTTGCACGAATGCATAGGTTAGGAACATTGGAGCCGTGTGGTGAAACATCACAGGGTAAGGCAATTATAAGAAAGGCCACTTGTTTTCAGCGGCCTTTCGGAGAATCTTTACACAAAGACTGTACGGAATCAGCCTTCGAGTGCAGGATCCAGAGCTTCGTCGCACTTCATGCGAAGCGCAGCAACGCGAGAAACCGTTGCTTCATCAACAGGCACCTGACCGAGTCGGCCGGTAATGGAGTCAAAAGCAATCTGTAGCGACGCCATAACAGCCACGCGTTCAGGAGTGAGCGAACGGTTGGCTGAGCGCACTTGAGATGCACGTGTATTGAGGATTTCCGCAGCACTGCGAAGATTCTCAACGTCTTCATCGGAAACCTCAAAGGGATACTCGCGATCCAAGATGGTGAGTTTGATGCGTGGCATGCTTTATGACTCCGATTGACTACCCGAAAATAACCCGATTAAGCAGAGGGCTGTTCGGTCTGCTGGTCGGCCGTCAAAGAGACGATCAGCGACTCAATACGGCCACGAACAGCGGCGGCTTCTTCCTCGAGCAGTTCGACAGCGGCGGTTTTGTCGGCGAGCTGTGCTTTGAGGGCTGCATTTTCCGCCTTCATTTCGTTATAGGCCTGCACAAGGCGGGCGACGGAGGATTCAAGTTTGTCAAGCTGGTCGTTCATTTGTTACCTCGTTTGAGCATACGCAAAAAGCAGATTTGCGCACGTAAGAAAAGATTGCCTGCGAATTTTGCCACTCAAAACGGTTGTCTGCGTGGCTTTTTACGCGGAAAAACAAATTCAGTTGAAACCGAGAACGTCGGACATGGAAAAAAGCCCGTTGGACTTGTCTTTCAGGAAGCGCGCCGCGGTTACGGCACCTTGTGCGTATCCTGCGCGTGATCCCGATTTGTGACTGATTTCGATGCGTTCTCCGGGTCCGGCAAAAATGACGGTGTGGTCTCCCACAACGTCACCTCCTCGAAGGGCTGCAAAGCCGATGGCTCCATCATGACGCTCGCCGGTATGACCTTCGCGACTTAGAACGGCGACAGAGTCAAAATCGACGCCTCGTCCGAGGGCAACTCGCCGCCCCATTTCAAGTGCAGTGCCGGAAGGAGCATCCACTTTGTGTTTGTGGTGCATTTCCACAATCTCACAGTCGTACTGAGAGAGCATGGCGCCGGCGATTTCCAGAAGCTTGAGAACGGAATTAACCCCCACACTCATGTTGGGCGCAAAAACGACGGGAACGGTTTTTGCGGCTTCGGCAATTTGTACTTTGCCTTGAGCGTCGAAACCGGTCGTTCCGATCACAACGCCCACATTGTGTTTAACGCAGAAAGGAAGGTATGCCAGAGTAGCTTGAGGACGCGTAAAGTCAACCAACACGTCAGCTTTGGCCAGTTCCTGAACATCGTCAGTGATCATGACTCCGGTGGTTTTCCCGAGCGACGCACCGGCGTCTGTTCCGATCTCTGCAACCTTTGGAGCAGTCACAGCCGCAACGAGTTTAAGGTCGTCACTATTGATGACGGCTTCAATGATGAGCTTGCCCATGCGACCGGTCGCACCGGAAACGGCTATTTTCACGTTCGGCTCCTTACAGGTCTTCAGGACGTACAAGCGGAGTGGGAGGGAAATCCGTTTTTCTGCCCAGGATCATCTCGTCAGCTTGTTTTTCCGTCGGAACTGGACCGGCTTCAATTTTGGTGAGAATGTCCTGCTCGTCAAAGTAAAGCGTGACGCGACGCATCTGAATGTCGCCGTAGCGCGGATTCAGGTAATACGTGTAGTCCCAGCGATTGCGGTGGAACTGGCTTTCAATGAGCGGTTCGCCCATCAGGAAGAGCACCTGTTGTCGCGCCATACCGACCTGCAATTGGTCAATCATTTCTTTGGTGACCAGATTGCCCTGGTGGACATCGGTACGGTAGACGTAGCTATTGAAGTTGCAGCCGGACAGCGCGATCAAACCGACGGCAAGGGGGGCGGTGATAAGAAATGTGCGCAAGGACATGTGAAAAACGGTCGAGAAAACGCCTCGAAATTCGTAAATTAAAAACTTCCCGTTATGATAGCGAGTATCGGATTGAAATGAGCCTCTTGAGGATAGCCAATGAGCGTAAACAATGAACATGAGATGCTTGAGCCCGAACAGGAGTTGAAAAATGTTGGGCTCAAAGCGACTGCGCCTCGCATGCGGATTCTGGAACTCTTTCAAAAGGCGCAGGAATCTGGGGCCGTGCGCCATCTGACTGCCGAAGATATTTACAAGCAGCTGGTTGCGGAAAACATTGAAGTCGGACTTGCAACCGTCTATCGTGTTTTGACTCAATTTGAGGCGGCGGGTCTCATTGTTCGGCACTATTTCGGCAATGACCGTGCAACTTATGAGATGGATGATGGGGCGCATCACGACCACATCGTCTGTACGCGTTGCGGGCGAGTCGAAGAGTTCGTTGATAAGGAAATCGAGAAACGCCAAAAACAAATCGCTGTGCGTTTGGGCTTTGAGCTTGAAGGACACTCTTTGGCGTTATACGGTATTTGCGAAGATTGTCGGAAGAAGGAAAAAAGTCGGCGCAAGTAGCCCAGTTCTTTACGCCGTTTTTCGAACTTGAGAGAGAAACACGAATCCTTACATTTGCATGAAACCAAGGGCTGGGAACTGAGCGTGATGGAGACTCAGTGCTTGCAGATGAGAGTTGGCAGTTGTGGACGGGACACGGCGAGAAGCCAACATATCAGCAGAAGTTTGAATCGTGTAATTCAAAAATAACTCTAAGTTGCCATCCGGTCTCATTGCAGAAGTGGACTTTTCAAGGCCGACTTAGCGAGATGTAATGCGTGTATTTGGAAAACACGCCAGAAACCAGTGAAAATGCAAACGTTGCTTCTTACCACGTGTATCTCGTAAGTCAATCAGATATACTTCACGTGTGCTATTGACTAGAAATAGCAAATTAATCGGAGCATGACAATTCACTGGCGTTCAACTTTTCTCGCGACGACGAGATGTCTAACGGAGAACTGAGCGAGTTGAAGTTCAATATACGCGGACATTCAGAGATAAGCAAAAGGCGAAAGAAGCTACCGTTTATCTAAGACTCTTTCCCCGAGGGATCTGCTGCTGACACGTACAGAGCTAGTTCGATGAAGCGTGCAAATGAAATTTTGTACTGAAAAATTTCTTTTGCTTCTTCGAGAATGCCCATTATGCGATTGTTTGATTCGCACGTCTCCCTAAGTATTTTGAATTCAGAGATGTATTGTATGTATTTTGAAATGTCGTTTTTCCCTTTGTAAGATTCTCTTGTTCCCAGAACCTTTTGTATTTTAGAGTCCCAAATTAAAAAGTCTTCAGGCCGAATGAAATGCAAGATTTTGGAAACAGCAGTCAGAGAGTTGTCGATAAATCGGATTAGATCTGCTATACGAGACTTGCTATTTCCATCTAAAAGAATGGAATAAACGCCGTTTTTGCTCTTGTGATTAAAGCTGCTCAAAAACTCCACATTTGTTTTGATATTGGAACTGTCAATAGAATTAGCTCTCTCATTAAGACCAAGACGAGGAATTCTTGGCATCCAGCCGTATGTCATTAGAATTCCCTGTATTAAAAGATCTTCTTTGAGGGATGGCGAATAATTGTCAGATGCAAATTTAGAAAAATGGGAAAGAATTTTTGGGTAGGAGTAAATATAAGTTTGAAAGGTCGATTTTTCTTTGATTTTTTGTCTGATTTTATCCAGGCTGCAATCAAGAGACTCGTATAAGTTGGCGTGGGACCCATTTTCCAGTAAGACTTTCGTAATTTGATTTACTGAAGACATTTTTTTAGTAAAGAAAAAATTCTAGAAAAAAGGTCCCTTATGTTGGAATGGCTATTCTACAAGTGCAGGACTTACTCCTACTGTATGGAAGCCAGCATCCACATAGGTCACATTGCCGGTGATGCCGCTGGCCAGATCCGAGAGAAGGAATGCAGCGGTATTGCCGACTTCATCAATCGTGACAGTGCGGCGTAACGGAGCGGAATGTTCCATGTAGGTCAGAATCTTTGAGAAGTTCTGGATGCCGGAAGCTGCTAGCGTTTTGATCGGGCCGGAGCTGATGGCGTTGGCACGAATGCCCTTCGGACCAAGACTGCCGGCAAGATAACGCGTGGAAGCTTCAAGAGCTGCCTTGCAAACGCCCATCGTGTTGTAGTTCGGGACTGTACGTTCGCTGCCGATATAGGTCAGTGCGAGAATAGATGCGGCACGACCATCCATCAGCGGAAGAGCTGCCTTGGCGAGTACCGGATAGGACAGCGCGGAGATTTCCATGGCGGTGCGGAAGGATTCGCGGCCGACACCCTCAAGGTAGTCGCCGGCAATGCATTCGCGCGGAGCGAACCCGATGGAGTGTACGAAACCGTCCAGACCACCCCAGCGTTCCTTCAACTCGCCCATCACGTTGGCGATCTGATCGTCTTTGGTGACGTCCATTTCAAGGCAGATGTCGCTGCCGAATTCTTTGGCAAACTCAACGATACGGTCGTGGAAACGTTCGCCAACATAAGTAAAGGCGAGCTCTGCACCTTCGCGATGGCAGGCTCGGGCAATGCCGTAGGCGATCGAACGGTTCGACAACACGCCCGTGATCAAAAGTTTCTTGCCTTGCAGAAATCCCATGATTTATTCCTCGGTAAGGATTTTTTGTTTTTTAGCGAATCTTCAAACGTTGTCCGATGGAGATTCGAGTCGTTCTCAAATTGTTGATGATACGGATTTTAGAGACACTCGTGCCGTACTTTTTTGCAATTGAAAAAAGCGTCTCGCCGCGTCTGACCACATGAACGTTTTTCCCAGGGGGCGGTTGCGTTGTAACGCGCGGCGGTATCACAAGCACAAGGCGCTGTCCGATGCGTAGGCGAGAGCTTCGTAAATTATTTGTGCGACGGATGGAGCGTTGTGTAATACCGTATTTTTTTGCAATGCTATAAATCGAGTCGCCTCGGCGGACGCGATAAACGACGCGGCGCACTTCCGGAGCCGAAAGCTTAAGCCCGGCGTTGAGTTCTTCCTGAGCAATTTCAGGAGCAAGTTGACCGTTGGCGTCAACCAGCAAGGCGGAGCCGGCCAACACCTTGCGTCCTTTGGGAATACGGTTGACGCGGCGCAGTTCCTCTTCGGTCATGCCTGACTTCAGGGCGACATCGGCAAGCGTTTCGCCTTCCTTAAGGTGATAAAGCACCCAGCTTGAAAGGGGTTTACCGGTGTTGACCCAACTAGCAAGGTTATCCATGAAGACTTCCAAGTTTTCCATCGGAAGCAGCATGACGGAATTGTGACTGGCGACGATCACCGGCAAATTGAAGCCGGGGTTGAGCAGTCGAAACTCATCGGGATCCATTTCGGCAAGTTCGGCTGCGGTCTTCATGTCGATGTCACGGCTTTTTGTGACACGGACAAAGTATGGAGCGTTTTCAATTTCCGGCAAGTTAATGCCAAACTTCTCCGGGGTAGCCACGATTTCTCGGATGGCTTCTAGACGCGGTACGTAGTAGGCCGTCTCCCGGGGCATGCGCAAATGAGCGTAATCGGCTTTGCGACCGCGCGCTTTCGCTCTTCGGATAGCACGCGAAACACTGCCTTCGCCCCAGTTGTAGGCTGCAAGAGCTAAATGCCAGTCGCCAAATTGTTGGTAGAGCTTCTCCAGATAATCCAACGCCGCGCGCGTGCTTTGCAGTACGTCTCGGCGTTCATCTTTCCAGAAGTTCTGTTGAAGCGAATAAATGTTGCCAGTCTGAGGCATGAACTGCCAGAGTCCGGATGCTTTGGCGTGCGACAAAGCTTCGGGTTGAAAAGCACTTTCAACGAACGGCAAAAGCGCAAGTTCGGTGGGAAGCCCTCGCTGTTCAATTTCGTCAACGATGTGGTAGAGATACTTGCCGGCACGCTCAAAGACACGCTCAATGTGGCGAGGATTACGGCTGTAGCTCCTAAGCGAAGTTTTCACTCGGGAGTTGTTGAGCTTAGGCATGGCGTAGCCGCGTCGGATGCGATCCCAGATGTCAACCGGGGGAGAGACTTCTGCTTCCGTAGCAGGAAGATCATCAGCTTGGCGCACTTCGGCAACAGCCGGTGTTTCTGCGCAAAACACCGAACCGACGAGGCAAATGCCGGCAATAAAACAGATCAAAGATTTGCGCAGAGAGTCCATGAATGCGAGACAAGAAAAAAATAATCAGCCGCGAACAGAGCAAAAGGGCAAAATAGCAGACAGGTAATCATCTGTCCCCGTTTGTGTGCTTCGCACGGCACGGGCATAATTCTACGTTCTAATTTCCATTTTCAATCAAAGATCAGGACAAATGGCTCAATACGTCATGACCATGAATCGTGTGGCTAAGGTGGTTCCGCCCAAGCGATTCATTCTCAAAGATATTTCTCTGTCGTTTTTCCCGGGCGCCAAGATCGGCGTTTTGGGACTCAACGGTGCCGGCAAGTCAACGCTGTTGAAGATTATGGCCGGTGTTGACAAGGAGATTGACGGCGAAATCACGTGGCAAAACGATCTCAAAATCGGTTATCTGCCGCAGGAACCGCAGCTTGATCCTGAAGCAACGGTTCGACAAGCTGTTGAAGAAGGCATGGGCGAAGTGATGCAGGCGCAGGCCAAGCTCGATGCTGTTTATGCCGCGTATGCTGAGCCGGACGCCGATTTTGATGCTCTGGCTGCTGAACAGGCTCGCCTGGAAGCCATCATTGCTGCTGCCGGTACGGATGCTTCGACGCAGATGGAAATTGCCGCTGATGCGTTGCGTTTGCCTCCTTGGGAGGCCAAGATCGGACATCTGTCGGGTGGTGAGAAGCGCCGTGTGGCATTGTGCCGACTTTTGCTTTCTCGTCCGGATATGCTCCTGCTCGACGAACCTACCAATCACTTGGATGCCGAAAGTGTTGAGTGGTTGGAACAGTTCTTGCACCGTTTCCCGGGGACGGTGGTTGCTGTGACGCATGATCGTTACTTCCTTGACAATGCTGCCGAGTGGATCCTTGAATTGGACCGCGGGGAAGGTATTCCTTGGAAGGGCAACTACTCGTCTTGGCTTGATCAGAAGGAAAAGCGTCTTGAGCAAGAAAAGCGGCAGCAGGAATCCCGCGCCAAAGCCATCAAGCACGAATTGGAATGGGTTCGCCAGAATCCCAAGGGTCGTCAGGCAAAGGCCAAGGCTCGCTTGAATCGCTTTGAGGAGTTGTCGAGCTACGAATACCAGAGCCGCAACGAAACCAATGAAATCTTTATTCCGGTGGCAGATCGCCTTGGCAATAAAGTCATCGAGTTTCACAACGTCAGCAAGGGTTTCGGCGATCGTCTATTAATTGACGACTTGTCTTTCACGATTCCGCCCGGTGCCATTGTCGGTGTGATCGGTCCCAACGGTGCCGGTAAGTCGACGCTTTTTAAGATGATCACGGGCAAGGAACAGCCGGATTCCGGTTCGATTGTTATCGGCGACACTGTCAAGATCGCCGCAGTGGACCAGACGCGTGAGGGGCTTCCCAACGACAAGACCGTCTTTGAAGCTATTTCGGGTGGACTCGATATTTTGCAAGTCGGCAAGTTCGAAATGAGCTCGCGAGCTTATCTTGGTCGCTTTAACTTCAAGGGCGGCGATCAACAAAAGACGGTAGGTGTGCTGTCGGGCGGTGAGAGAGGTCGTTTGCATTTGGCTGCGACGCTTCTTAAGGGCGGCAATGTGCTGTTGCTCGACGAACCTTCGAACGACTTGGACGTTGAAACCCTGCGCGCGTTGGAAGAAGCTTTGCTTGAATTTGCCGGTTGCGCACTGGTGACCTCGCACGATCGTTGGTTCCTTGACCGAATCGCGACGCACATTCTGGCATTTGAAGGCGACAGTAAGGTGGTCTTCTTTGACGGCAACTACAACGAGTATGAAGCCGACAAGAGAAAGCGCCTTGGTGAAGAAGCGGCGCGTCCGCACCGCATTCGCTTCAAGCCCCTCAAGCACTAAGATCTTTTCAGTTAACCGGCGTATTTTCCTAAGAAAATGCGCCGGACTGCTCTTTTGCGTTGTCTATGTCCGCCAATTTCGTTCACCTGCGCTTTCATTCCGAATATTCCATCCAAGACGGCATTGTGCGTCTCGATCCCATCCTTGAAGAAGTGATGGAGCAGGGCGGGGTAGCTCTGGGTATTACGGATTCAATGAATCTTTTTGGTGCTCTTCGGTTTTATTCGCATGCGATGGCCGACGGCATCAAACCGATCGTCGGTTGCGATTTGTGGATCACCAACACAGCGCAGGGTAAGCGGGACAATCCGTATCGTCTGACGCTTTATTGCCAGAACCATGATGGTTACCTGTCGCTCTGTGAACTCCTTTCCCGCGGTTGGATGGAAAACCAATATTTGGGGCGTGGTGAGGTGCGTCTGGAGTGGTTGACACCGGACAACTGCAAAGGATTGATTTGTCTTTCGGGCGGACCGCAAGGGGTAATCGAGCGCCATCTTCTTGACGACAATAAGGCTGAAGCCAACGCGGTTGTCGAACAATTGCGTACGGCTTTCCCGGATCGTTTTTATTTGGAGGTTCAACGAGCCGGTCGTAAAAACGATGAAGCGGTTGTGGCCAATATTGCGCAACTAGCCGTAGAGACGGGACTTCCGATGGTGGCGACGCACCCGGTGCAGTTTTTGCATCGGGAGGACTTCAACGCTCACGAAGTACGCTGTTGCATCGCCGGCGGTTATGTTCTTGCAGATCCTCGGCGTCCCAAGCCCTATACCGAAGAGCAGTACCTGAAGACCGAAGAGGAGATGCGGGCTCTCTTTGCCGACATCCCTCAGGCCATCGATAACACCGTGGTGATTGCTCAGCGCTGCAATCTGGACGGGGTATTTCAAAAGCCGCAGTTGCCGCTTTTCCCGACGCCCGAAGGTGTTTCGCTTGATGAATATATGGCGCAGCTTTCCCACGAAGGCTTGGAGCGTCGACTTGAATTCTTGTATCCGAATCAGGCCGAGCGCGATGCGCGCCGCCCCGAGTATGTCGAACGATTGGAGTACGAACTCAAGACAATTTCGTCCATGAAGTTTCCCGGATACTTCCTGATCGTTCAAGACTTTATCAATTGGTCCAAGCGAAACGGTGTGGCCGTGGGGCCGGGCCGTGGTTCCGGTGCCGGCTCTCTGGTGGCTTATGCCCTGGGCATTACCGATCTGGATCCATTGCATTACGGATTGCTGTTCGAACGCTTTTTGAATCCCGAACGCGTTTCGATGCCTGACTTTGACGTCGACTTTTGCCAGCACAACCGAGACCGTACTATTGAATACGTCAAGCGCACTTACGGCGTGGACGCCGTGAGTCAGATCGTGACGTTCGGCGCGATGGGTGCAAAAGCTGTGGTTCGTGACGTCGGACGTGTGCTTAACATGGGCTATGGCAAGGTCGACGATCTGGCTAAATTGATTCCGCAAAAGCCGGGCATGGACGTCACGCTTGCAAAAGCGGCTGAGATGGAGCCCGAATTTAAGGCGATGGCCGAGCGAGACGACTATGTCGAATTGATGAGCTACGCTCAAAAACTCGAGGGGCTGACGCGAAATCTGGGTATGCATGCTGGCGGCGTATTGATTGCACCGAGCAAACTCACGGATTTCTGTCCTCTCTACAACGCTGACGGTAGACCAGAAAATACCGTTAGCCAATTCGATAAGAAAGACATCGAAAATGTCGGGCTGGTGAAGTTTGACTTCCTGGGGCTGACAACGCTGACGATTCTTACGAAAGCGGCAGAGTACATTGACCGTTTGAATCCCGGCACGAAGTTTGATTTGTCACGAATTCCGACAGACGACAAGAAAACACTGGAGCTTTTCCAACAAGGTAACACGGGCGCCGTGTTCCAGTTTGAATCGGATGGTATGCGCGAGCAGTTGAGGCAAGCAAAGCCCGACTGTCTGGAAGATCTTGTTGCTCTAAACGCTCTGTATCGTCCAGGTCCGATGGATCAGATTCCGCACTTCATCGATCGAAAGTTCGGGCGAGAGAAAGTGGAGTACCTTGATCCCCGTATGGAGCCGATTTTGCGCGAAACATACGGCATCATGGTGTATCAGGAACAGGTGATGCTGGTGGCTCGAGCAATCGGCGGTTACTCTCTTGGCGGCGCAGACTTGTTGCGTCGAGCCATGGGTAAGAAAAACGTCGAAGAGATGAAGCGACAGCGTGCCGTCTTTATTCAAGGTGCGGCTGAGCGTGGCGTTACTGCTGAAACTGCCACGGAAATCTTTGACTTGATGGAAAAGTTTGCGGGATACGGCTTTAACAAGTCGCATGCCGCAGCCTATTCCTACGTAGCCTGGCAGACAGCTTATCTAAAGGTTCACCATACAGCTTGCTTTATCGCCGGCAACATGTGCCTTGTGATGAACCAGGGCGAGAAGATGCGTGAACTGGTAGAAGATGCCCGTGAGATGGGGGTAACGGTTCTTCAGCCTGACATCAATATAAGTGAATGGTTCTTCACTGTTCCGGATGAAAAGACGGTTCGTTTTGGCCTTGGCGCCATCAAGGGAGTCGGACAGAACATCGTCGAGGATCTGCTTAACGAACGCCTACTCAATGGTCCGTTCTTGGACATCTTTGATGTGGCTGCGCGCGTGCGATCGATGAATCGAAAGGTTCTTGAACAACTGATTAAGGGCGGCGCTTTTGATTCGTTGGATAAGGATCGCGGTAAGCTTTTCGGTAATGTGGAGAACGCTATTCAAGCTGGGCAAGCCGTCGCGGCGTCCTTTGGACAAGCGAGTCTCTTTGCGGATGAAAACGGCGAAGATGAACGCATTGTGAATTGGACAAAAGCAGAACGCTGGGATGATCGCAAGCTTTATACGCTTGAGCGAGATGCATTTGGCTTCTGCCTGACGGGCGACATGTTTGATCCGTATCGAGTGGAAGCTCGCAATTTTGCCGTTCCGTTTAAGGATGTCCGAGACAGTCGGGAACAACAAACGATTGCAGGCATTGTCCAGAGTGTGCGCACGATCACGGGTAAGCGCGGCAATTTCGGTGTCGTAGTCTTGAGTGATGGACAGACCACGATGGATGTACTTGTGTTCTCGAGAGCTTACGATAGCTATAAGCAAATGCTCAAGGCCGATGAGATGTTGATCTTTGTCGGCAAAGGCCGCAAAGATGAGCGTAGCGGCGGTATGTCGTTTGTATGCGACGAGGTGCTGACGATTGAGCAGATGCGTGTCCGGAAAGGCGCTACGCTGATGCTTGAATTGACAGAAGGTAAGGGCGTGAAGACTCTTGTCGAAGTGCTTCAAGCTGGACAAAACAACGAAATCGGCGGCGTTTCGTGCGAAGTATCCATTCGGAGCAACGGTGTAAAAGCGGAGATGTATCTCAAGAATGGATACATTCCCTCCGATCAGTTACTCAACCAGCTTAGAAATTCAGATAGCGTTGCCTCTGCCAAGTTCGTGTACTGATTTGCCGCTGTAAGAGATGTGTTATTTCAGCACGTTATCCAGAGTTTGAAGAACTTCAGACACTTCAGGCCAACGACCGTTTTCGCCAAGGACAATCGCGTCGGGATTCCAAGGGCCGGTCCGGTTGGTGTCCGTGACGCCGACGAGAGTGATTTGCTTGGCGCCGACGGCTGCTGCAATATGGCTGACACCAGAGTCATTGGCGACGACGACCTGAGCACGTTTTGCTATAGCTGCAAAGTTTCCCAGAGTAGTGGGCGGCAAAATAGTTGCGTCCGGGCAGGCCGCCTTTGCTAAGGCTTCTTCTCTTAGAGAAGGAAAGATAATGGGTTCAACCCCTTTCGTGCGCAAAGGAGCCACCAATTCGTTGAAATGTTCCCAGTGTTTGGCTTTACCCTGATGTTTGCCGCGGGCAATCGGGGCTAGGAGAGCAAATTTTTCAGGAATCTTGTATTGCTCGATGAGGTTTTTAGCCGCAGCTTCATGTCGCTTCATCAGGATAAGGCTAAGGCGTTCCGGTACCTTGTCAAAGGCAGGTGTGGATCCCCAGGCCTTAATGGCTTCATGGGCAACATAGAAGAAACGCTCAACTTCGTGCATCGTTCCCGGTTCCGGAATGCCGTTATCGAGCAGGAAAGAACGCATATCCGTCCGGAGCCCGGTGGTTTTCAGCCGTCCTAATTTAAACAGAAGAGCTGATCCGAAGGAGTTGGGGAATAAAAGCCCCTGAGCTGCATTAGCGTTGTTGGCAAGATAACGAATGCGCGAAAGATCCTCGGAAACTTTTCCTTCAATCGGATCGAAACGCCATCCCATGCCTGCTAATAGGTCCTCTGCCCAGCGCTTGCCAACCAGAGCGGGCGTAAAACCACTTGCAGCTAAAAGTCGCAACGCAGGCAGGCACATACAGCAATCACCAACGTGGTTGGGAAGTCGACAGAGGACAACTGACATAGGATGGACTCACACAAAGCAAGAAAGATGCACAAGGATAGCGATTTGAATCAGCTGTTGTCCAATGTTACAAAAAGAACAGTCGCGTAGTTGAGACACTGCACGTATCTACAAAGGTCCTGCGATAGGGCACGGTAAAATCCCTAAATTGAAATTTTTTCAACGCTAGGAAATTCTCAGTAATGGTCAAGGGCACCAATAAGAAACATCAAGATGATTCAAAAGCGAGACAGAAAGACGCCGTTAAACGGCTCTTTTCTTACGTTTTGCAATATAAAAAACGGATCGCCATTGCTCTCTGCGCAATGATTGTCAATGCTGGCGCCTCTTCTCTCATCGCAATTTTGGTAGGCCAGTTAACCGACAAGGGTTTCTACGAGAAAGACCCCAACGCTATCTGGTGGGCTCCCGGAGCACTTCTAGCTATTTCTTTAGCGTATGGAGTGGCGTCCTTTGTCAGTGCCTACTATTTGCAGTCGATATCTCAAAGTGTGTTGTTTAGTTTTAGGCAAGCACTTTTTTCTCGAGTATTGCGATGGCCAGCAGACGTGTATCAACGCCGTAATTCGGGGGTCGTGTTATCGACGTTTCTGAATCAGGCGGGGGTTGCTTTGGGTAGTGCAATGGAACTCATTGCAACGATCTTCCGGGATTCACTGCAAATTGTGGCCCTTCTTTGTGTTCTTTTCTATCACAACTGGCAGCTGTCACTTGTGTCATTCGTTGTTGCCCCATTCTTGGCCTTGATTATCCGTTGGGTGGGAAAACGTACTCGGCGGTACGCGGGAGGTTTTCAGGAGGCCTTGGCAGATCTGACTAATGTGATTCGCGAAGGATACGGTGGCCAGCGTATGGTGAAGATCTACGGTGCATACGATTATGAAGAGGAACGCTTTGCTAAATTCAACGGAAAGATGAAAAAATTGGCGCTTCGTCGCAAAGCTGTATCGGCCTCCGGTACACCGATGACGCATTTTGTAAGTATGTGCGCGGTGAGCATTGTGGTGGTGGTTGCTTTGTTGCAAGCGCAACACGGAATGCTTTCCTTAGGCGAGTTCATCACATTCCTGTCGGCATTGCTTTTGCTGATGACGCCGATTCGTCATCTTTCATCTCTGAATGGTTCAACTGCGGCTATGAGTGTTGCGGCCGAAAGCATTTTTGAGATGCTTGATGAAGCTGAGGAAGCCGATCCCGGTCAAACTGAATTGAAAAACACGCGTGGGGACGTTCGTTTTGAGAGCGTTTCTCATCAGTATGTGGGAGCGGACAAACCGTCAGTTCAGAACTTTACGCTAGATGTAAAAGCTGGTGAAACCGTTGCTTTGGTTGGAGCATCCGGTGCGGGGAAAACCACATTAATCAATCTCATTCCTCACTTCTGGGCTCCTACATCGGGTGAAATCTATTTTGACGGCGTAGCGCAGAGTTCTGTGACACTTAAGAGTTTGCGAGAACAGATTTCTTTGGTTAGCCAGGATGTTGTTTTGTTTGACGACACCATTGCGGCCAATATTGCCTACGGTAATGAAAAAGCAACGCGTGAAGAGATCGAAGCGGCAGCAAGGGCTGCTTACCTCATGCCGTTTATTGAAACGTTGCCCCAGGGGCTGGACACCATGGTGGGTGAAGCCGGCAGCAAACTCTCTGGTGGACAGAAACAGCGTATTTCAATTGCGCGTGCGCTTCTCAAAGATGCGCCGATTTTGCTTCTTGATGAAGCAACCAGTGCGTTGGATACTGAGAGCGAAAAATATATTCAGCAGTCGCTTGATGAACTCATGAAAGGTCGTACGACGTTTGTTGTGGCGCATCGTTTATCCACCATCATCGGTGCCGACAAAATCGTTGTGATGAAAGACGGACAAATCCAAGAAGTTGGTAAACACCAGGAGTTGCTGGATAAAAAGGGGCTCTATGCGCATCTTTATTCCATCCAGTTTGCTTCGACCCACCAAGAGTAAGTTGTTTTAAACGCAAAAAGTAGGTATGGCTGTGTTGAAATCGTTCAGAACATCGTCAGTCAAGCGATTCCTTGTCACGCTGTCGGTTGCTGCAGTAGGAGCAGTGACATTGTCTGCTTGTTCGGATAACGAAGTGGCTGATGTGTCATTAGGGATTTTTACGCTTAAAGACATCAAGCTCAACAGTTTTGTGGACCCATTGGTTCCGGGGGTCACATGTCATGTTGCGAGCATTGAGGCCAATTTATCCCTGTCGGATCCTTCGGATAGCGCGGTCAGTTGTCGACAAACCGGCGAAATCACGCCGGCGATGATTGCCCGCATCAAGAAGGGAAAAGCGGGGGAAGTTGTTTTCGAAAAATCGAAGAGTGTGTTTTTGAAAACGCTCAAGATTCGACGCATTTTTGACGAGGAGAGTCAAACATTGATGTATCTTTCCTACTCCACAAGGGAAACATCCGGCAGCTTCAAACATAGCCTCTCGACTGTCCCGCTATGGGGAACGGCAGCATATGTACCGCCTCAAGCTCAAGCGACGAACGAGGGGGCAAAGCAATCTGATCAAGCCAAGTCATTCTGACGCTGTTTTTCCCGGATAGTTTTCCGAAAGAGGCATAGTGGGCTGTGAAGATCCTGAGAATAGGGGAGATCGGATATCAGAAATGCAGACGGCTATCGACTTCGTGTTTTTATGGTGTGATGGGGCGGACCCAGATTTCGTACGACAAAAAGCCCAGCGCATGAAGGAGGTTCGGCCGGAGCTGATAACAGAGAATATAGGGGATATTCGGTACGTGCAGTTCGATGAGCTGAAGTACGCTTTACGTTCAGTGAATCAGTTTGCTCCCTGGTTTCACCACATTTTTATAGTGACGAATAATCAGCGTCCGAAGTGGTTGATTGATCACCCTAAAATTTCGGTGGTTGATCATAAAGAGATCATTCCCAAAGATCTGCAACCGGTCTTTTCATCTATTTGCATTGAAATGTATCTGGATCGGATACCTGGGTTGTCGGAGCATTTTGTCTACTCCAATGACGACATGATGCTGAGCCGGCCGTTGATGCCGGGGGACTTTTTCGATGCACAAGGCAGGCCGATTCTTTGGATGAGCAATGCGGGTGCAGCCAAAATGACATCAACGCAGGCGAATCTAATTTTGAACGATGATTCGATCAACAGTTGGCAGAAAACGCTGATTCGAGCTTGGGAACTCTATCGCAGAAAAACCGGAAGACGTATCCCATTTTTTACGCCGGCACATGCAATGGATGCGTACAACATCTTTATGTTTCGCGAGGTTTTGTTTCGGTTTCCTGAGTTGTTGCAGACTAACTCTTCTCCATTTCGGACGGGAGGTGAAATTTCGCGTGTGCTGTTTTCCTATGTGATGGCAAATGAGTTGGGGTGTCAGTGCCTTTTTAGGCAAAATACGCGTTTTTTTAACCGTATGAAGACACGCTTCTTTAGGCCTGTGGAAGTGTTGGCAGTTGTGCGCGATCATTTTGCCAAGTTGAAAAGAGACGTCGAGCTATTTAAGCCCAAAGCTTTTTGCATCAATAATCTGCGCCAAGACGAAGCTCCGGAGATGATCCGGTATTTGAATGACAAATTTCCTCAGCCGGCTCCATGGGAGTGCGGAGAAAATAATTTGAGGAAAGTCTCCTATTTCCTAGTTCAAGCATGAATCTCAAGTCCAGTTTTCTGCAACACGTCAATGTGTGGTTATCCGTGTTGTTTGCCGTGGTTGGTGCCGCGATATCCATCCGATTCATTACAGGACTTCCCAACGCTTTGTGGTGGCAGTCGCTCTATGTGTTTGTTGCCGCATCGGGTGTTTTTTTCATTGGCCACTTTTTGTTGCAGACGCTTTTAGTTTGGCCTATCGGTTGCCTCAATGCCAAAGCAGGTAAGGGCACGGCTCTGCTTTTGACTTTTGTGTTGCTGGCGGCACTTGTCACGGATACCTTTGTTTACCAACAATATCGGTTTCACATCAACTGGCCGATGATTGACTTGGCTATCGTCGGTGGACGAGAGGTGTTTTCCTTCTCGTCCGGGATGATGTTGCGAATTGCTCTGCTGACAGGTGCCGTTGCGTTGCTGGCTGTGCTTTTGTCATGGCTGTCCGGTATTTTTCAACGAAAAATCAGGGTCCGCTGGTTTTGTGCGGCTATTTTGTCGGGATATGTTGTTGTCAACGGTGTAAATGCCTACAGTGTTTCTCAAAGCGTCAGATCGGTGACAGTGCTTACGGAACGGATTCCTCTGTATTACCCTATTCGTGCTAATCGTTTGTTGGCGAAGTTTGGCCTTGTTGCCGTGAAAGAGGACAGCGTGAAACTTTCTTCTCAAGAGGGGAGCTTTCGTTATCCGCTTCATCCGCTGCAGCTGGGCAAAGGGACAGACCTCAATGTGTTGATCCTGGCGATTGATTCGTTGCGTGCAGACGTTGTTGATGAAAAGACGATGCCCAACCTCACGAGAATAAAAAATCAGTCTATATCTTTCGCTGATCACTACTCCGCCGGAAACGCCACTCGAGCGGGTGTTTTCGGTTTGTTTTACGGACTGCCTCCTTTCTACTGGCAAAGTGCGCTTGCCACCAATATTCCTTCGGCGATGGTTTCAGGATTTCAGCAAGCCGGCTATGAGATCGAAGCCTTCACCACAGCTTCATTGATGCGACCGGAGTTCTACGCTACGGTGTTTGCGAATGTTCGCCCCATTCGAATGGGGGCGGATCAAGGTGCGACGGCGCCCGAGCGCGATATGGACAGCGTCAATGATTTTGAGGTGTGGCTGGATACGCTAGGTGTTGACAAGAAATTCATGAGCTTCATGTTTCTCGACAATCTGCACGCGAATGCTTTTCCTGAAGATCTGAATGTTCCGTACAAAGATTATTGGAAGGAAGTCAATCAACTGGAGTTAGACCCGGACTTTGATCCGCAGCCCTATTTCAATCGGTACAAAAATTCAGCCTTTTGGCAGGACGTGTTGATTGGTCGCGTGTTCAAGATTCTTGAAAAGAAGGGCAAGCTCGAGAACACTATTGTTCTAGTGACATCCGACCACGGAGAAGAGTTCAATGACTCCAAACTTAATTATTGGGGACATAACGGAAACTTTTCTCAGGCTCAAATCAAGATCCCGTTGGTCATTCATTGGCCGGGTATGGCTCCTAAGGAATTTCAGCACCGTACGACAGCTTATGACGTCAGCGCCACGCTTTTGAAGCGAGTGTTGGGGGTGCAGAACGCGACAGAAGACTTTAGTGTAGGGACGGATCTATTCCAATCTGGCGGAAGAGATGCTTTCTTTGTTGGTAGTTACAACGAAGATGCCATTGTGTCCGGGGATGACGTGTTGCTTATAAAAATGAGCGGAGCTATGCAATCGCACCGACTCAAAGACTGGCAGGAAATTGAATATTCCGAAGTAAAGAAATGGGTACCGGCCTACCTGCAGATGCGAGGGAAGTATCGCCAATGATGGTTACCGGAACAGAGGCTAGAAAATGACAAACAATCTGCGACTCGAAGATGAGGATGGAGAGGAAGTCAAATTGCCCGGACTTCCCCCAAACACGAAAAACTATATGACGCCAGCTTGTTACCGACGATTATTAGACGAACGCGAACATTTAGTCAATGTTGAGCGGCCCAGCATCGTAAATGTCGTCAGTTGGGCAGCAAGTAATGGCGATCGTTCCGAAAATGGCGATTATCAGTACGGCAAACGCCGTTTGCGAGAAATCGACCGTCGCATTCGCTTTCTGAACAAACGAATTGAGAGTGCGGAGGTGGTGGATCCTGCCAGAAGACCGCCCACGGATCAGGTGTTTTTTGGGGCGACTGTGACGTATGAAAACTTGTCAACCGGGACTGAGCACACCATTCGGATTGTAGGCATTGACGAAGCGGATCCGGAAAAGGGCGACGTAAGTTGGGTCAGTCCCATTGCCCGAGTGTTTCTCAAACAGCGAGAAGGAGACAGTGTGAAACTACCAACTCCTGCCACAATTGATCATCCGGCTCGGGTGGAAGTGCTGGAAATCATTGCAGTGGAGTATGTATGAGCCGCTGGCCTTACAAAGAGAAACAAGACTAGAAACCTTTTGACGGAGATTTGATAAGGTTTTGACTGGGGTTTTTCAGAGGTTTTAGAAAATTCACGTACGGGCATACGAAGTGGATTTTCTTATGAAAAACAGCAGATTACCGATCAGTGTGGTCTTGTTGACTCGCAATGAAGAACGCAATGTCAGCGAGTGTCTGCAGAGTTGTGATTTTGCAGAAGAAATCGTTGTTGTGGATGACGATAGTACCGATCAGACGGTGGCAATCGCAGAAAGTATGGGTGCCAAAGTGTTTCATCGGTCTCTTAATGGTGACTGGGGGGCTCAGAAGACGTTTGGAATTCAAAAGGCAACGTGTCCATGGATCTTTTTAATTGATGCAGACGAACGTGTGACGCCGACACTTCGTGCATCCATACGAGATGTGGTCACTGGAGTAAAGCCGAAACGAGCCTACCTAATCCAGCGAGAAAATCATTTCACATCCGCAGACGTGAAACACGGTTGCCTTCGGCCGGATTGGGTTCTACGACTCCTTCCTCGAGAAGGGACTCATTCGGTCGGCAAGGTGCATGAAGCTGTCGTGACACCTTTTGACGAGGAAAAGTTAGAGGGAAGATTAAAGCACTTCCCCTATGCTTCATGGGATTCGTACTACCGGAAGATCGAACTCTACAGCCGATTGTCAGCAGACAAGTATCTGTCGGAAGGCAAACACTGCAATTTTGTCAGTGATATGTCAAGCGCAATGACTTTTTTCCAGGGTAAACGCAATGAGACCTTTCCAGAGA